>OKWT01000011.1_pt1 | contig 253242 bp, 216 predicted proteins | sample 1607131 | NCBI WGS metagenome assembly OKWT01 (sample SAMN07501045, study PRJEB24779) | human gut metagenome
GGACCGTGTCTCAGTTCCAGTGTGGCTGGTCATCCTCTCAGACCAGCTAGGGATCGTCGCCTTGGTGAGCCGTTACCCCACCAACTAGCTAATCCCATCTGGGCACATCTGATGGCATGAGGCCCGAAGGTCCCCCACTTTGGTCTTGCGACGTTATGCGGTATTAGCTACCGTTTCCAGTAGTTATCCCCCTCCATCAGGCAGTTTCCCAGACATTACTCACCCGTCCGCCACTCGTCAGCGAAGCAGCAAGCTGCTTCCTGTTACCGTTCGACTTGCATGTGTTAGGCCTGCCGCCAGCGTTCAATCTGAGCCATGATCAAACTCTTCAATTAAAGTTTGATGCTCAATGAATTAAACTTCGTAATGAATTACGTGTTCACTCATGAGTCTTGGTATTCATTTATCGTCTTGCGACGTTAAGAATCCAGTCCATCTGAGTGCCCACACAGATTGTCTGATAAATTGTTAAAGAGCAGTGCGACGCGGCATTCAGCCTGCTGTCGCGAGGTGGCGTATATTACGCTTTCCTCTTTCAGAGTCAACCCTTAATTTCAGGATTTTTTCTCTTCCGAATCACCGTCGCTGTGTGATGTTTCTCATCAGCGCCGTGTCGATGGAGGCGCATTATAGGGCGCCGTCTGAGGATGGCAAGTGGAAATCTGAACTTTTTTACCGTTCGATTACCATTTAATCACTATGCTGGTTTTTAGCGCGATTTAATAGCGGCAGGCAGCGCTGCAAGGCTATTGATTACCCAATCCGCTGCATTTTCCGCCTCCGGCGTAACAGGCTTGCCGCTACGGACCAGAACTTTTGTTCCCACGTCGGCCGCTTGCGCCGCCAGCATATCTTCCAGCTTATCCCCTACCATATAAGAAGAGGCCATATCTATATGAAGGAAGTCGCGAGCGGAGATAAGCATGCCCGGCTGCGGCTTACGGCAATCGCATACCTGGCGGAACTCTGCAACCGAACCTTCCGGATGATGCGGGCAATAATAGATGCCGTCGAGATCGACGCCACGGTCCGCCAGCGACCAGTCCATCCATTCAGTAAGCTGCTCAAATTGCGCTTCGGTAAAGATGCCGCGGGCGATGCCAGACTGATTGGTGACCAGCACCAGCGCAAAGCCCATCTCTTTAAGCTCGCGCATCGCATCAATAACGCCGTCAATAAATTCAAATTGATCGATTTCATGCACATAACCATGGTCGACATTTAATGTGCCGTCACGGTCGAGAAAAATAGCGGGTACAGATTTAGCCACCTGAAAAACTCCTGACATATAGATTGAGCGTAGTATCGCATGTTTCCACATGGGTGAAAGCGTTCTTCGCGAAGCGCCCGATTGATTTAGACGTCTGGATGCCTTAACATCCATCCCGTCTACGGTCATCGCCCGTATCTGGCAGAAGAAAATGCCACGGCTAACTCGTATAAGATAATAAATACCTAATGATCAAACTTTCGAATATCACCAAAGTGTTCCAGCAGGGAAACCGAACCATTCAGGCATTGAATAATGTCAGCCTGCATGTGCCTGCCGGACAAATTTATGGCGTGATTGGCGCATCGGGCGCAGGTAAAAGCACGCTTATTCGCTGCGTTAACCTGCTGGAGCGACCAACCCAGGGCACCGTTCTGGTAGATGGCCAGGATTTAACGGCGCTTTCCGAGTCCGAACTTACCAAAGCGCGCCGCCAGATAGGCATGATTTTCCAGCATTTTAACCTGCTCTCTTCCCGTACCGTCTTTGGCAACGTGGCGCTGCCGCTTGAGCTGAACAATACGCCGAAAGAAGAGGTTAAGCGTCGCGTAACGGAACTGCTGGACCTGGTTGGCCTGGGCGAAAAGCACGATGCCTGGCCTGCGAACCTCTCCGGCGGTCAAAAGCAACGCGTGGCGATAGCCCGCGCGCTGGCAAGCAATCCGAAGGTGCTTTTGTGCGACGAAGCCACCAGCGCGCTGGATCCAGCTACAACGCGTTCTATTCTGGAATTGCTGAAAGATATTAACCGCCGTCTTGGCCTTACCATTCTCCTCATTACGCATGAGATGGACGTAGTGAAGCGCATCTGCGACTGCGTCGCGGTTATCAGCAACGGTGAGTTGATTGAGCAGGACACGGTGAGCGAAGTGTTTTCTCATCCGAAAACCCCGCTGGCACAGCAGTTTATTCAGTCCACTTTGCATCTGGATATTCCGGAGGACTATGCGCAGCGCCTCAGCGCGCAGGCAAACGGCAACACCGTGCCGCTACTGCGCCTTGAGTTTACCGGCCAGTCTGTCGACGCTCCGCTGCTCTCAGAAACGGCACGCCGCTTCAATGTAAACAACAATATTATTAGCGCCCAGATGGATTACGCAGGCGGCGTGAAGTTCGGCATTATGCTGGCGGAAATGCACGGTACGGCGCAAGAAACCGAAGCGGCCATCGCTTACCTGCAAGAACATCATGTAAAAGTAGAGGTGCTGGGTTATGTCTGAGGCAATGATGTGGTTAATGCTGAAAGGCGTATGGGAAACCCTGGCGATGACCTTTGTTTCCGGCTTTTTCGGTTTTGTTATTGGCCTGCCGGTCGGCGTGCTGCTTTATGTAACCCGCCCGGGTCAGATTATTGAAAACGGGAAGCTCTATCGCATTATCTCTGCGCTGGTGAATATCTTCCGTTCCATTCCCTTCATTATTTTGCTGGTATGGATGATTCCGTTCACTCGCACCATCGTCGGCACCTCGATTGGTTTGCAGGCGGCGATTGTGCCGCTGACGGTAGGAGCCGCGCCGTTCATCGCCCGTATGGTAGAAAACGCGCTGCTGGAGATCCCTTCAGGGTTGATCGAAGCTTCGCGCGCCATGGGCGCCACACCGATGCAGATTATTCGTAAAGTCCTGCTGCCGGAAGCGCTGCCGGGTCTGGTTAACGCGGCAACTATCACCCTTATTACGCTGGTCGGCTATTCGGCGATGGGCGGCGCAGTAGGCGCAGGCGGTCTTGGGCAGATTGGCTACCAGTATGGCTATATCGGCTATGACGCCACCGTGATGAATACGGTATTAGTATTGCTCGTAGTATTGGTGTATTTAATTCAATTCTCAGGCGATCGCATCGTCCGGGCTGTCACTCACAAGTAATGTCATACACAACATCAGATAAACTTTTCGAGTAAGGAATGGCTATGTCTTTCAAATTGAAAACCTTTGCCGCGGTAGGCGCGCTTATTGGCTCTCTGGCATTAGTGGGTTGCGGTCAGGAAGAAAAAGATCCGAACCATATTAAAGTGGGCGTGATTGTGGGCGCAGAGCAGCAGGTTGCCGAAGTTGCGCAGAAAGTCGCTAAAGAAAAATACGGTCTGGACGTTGAGCTGGTAACCTTCAACGACTACGTTCTGCCGAACGAAGCGCTGAGCAAAGGCGACATCGACGCGAATGCCTTCCAGCATAAACCTTATCTGGATCAGCAAATTAAAGATCGCGGTTATAAGCTGGTTTCCGTCGGCAACACGTTCGTTTACCCGATTGCAGGCTACTCCAAGAAAATCAAATCACTGGACGAGTTGCAGCCAGGCTCGCAAATCGCCGTGCCGAACGATCCGACTAACCTTGGTCGCTCCCTGTTGCTGCTGCAAAAAGTGGGCCTGATCAAACTGAAAGAGGGTATTGGCCTGCTGCCGACCGTTCTGGATGTGACTGAGAACCCGAAAAACCTGAAGATTGTTGAGCTGGAAGCGCCGCAGCTGCCGCGCTCGCTGGACGACGCGCAAATCGCGCTCGCGGTTATCAACACCACTTACGCCAGCCAGATCAACCTGACCCCGGCTAAAGACGGCATCTTTGTTGAAGACAAAGACTCCCCGTATGTGAATATGATCGTGACCCGCGAAGACAATAAGGACGCGGAAAACGTGAAGAAATTTGTTCAGGCTTACCAGTCTGACGAAGTTAACGAAGCGGCTAACAAAATCTTCAATGGCGGCGCAGTGAAAGGCTGGTAATGCTTCACACTTTGCCACATAAATAATGCGAGACGGGCCACGGCCCGTCTTGTTATTTCGGCAAGCTCCTGATTCAATAAACTCTCGTTGATGATTAATTGAGGAAATATTATGCGTGCTTTACCGATCTGTTTACTGGCCCTTATGCTCAGTGGCTGCTCTATGTTAAGCAGATCTCCCGTGGAACCCGCCAAAAGCACACCAACGACCCCGCCCGCTGAAACCCCTCGCCAGAAAGTTTCGCATCCCGCGCCGGTAAGAATTTATAGCAATGCTGAAGAACTGGTAGGGAAGCCTTTCCGCGATCTCGGCGAAGTGAGCGGTGAATCTTGCCAGGCGAGCAACCAGGACTCTCCGCCTAACATTCCTACCGCTCGCAAGCGTATGCAAATCAACGCTTCCAAAATGAAAGCAAACGCCGTGCTGCTGCATAGCTGCGAAGTAACCAGCGGAACTCCGGGCTGCTATCGTCAGGCGGTATGCGTCGGTTCTGCGCTGAACGTTTCGGCTAAATGAGTCAGTTTCATTTCGAACAGATAGGCGTTATCCGTTCCCCTTATAAAGAAAAGTTCGCTGTTCCGCGCCAGCCCGGTCTGGTAAAAGCGGTTGGCGGCGAACTGCACCTTCTTGAGCCTTATAATCAGCCAGACGCGGTGCGCGGTCTTGAAGGGTTCAGCCATGTCTGGCTGCTGTTTGTATTTCATCAGACGATGGAAGGCGGGTGGCGCCCGACGGTGCGCCCGCCTCGCCTGGGCGGCAACGCCCGCATGGGCGTTTTCGCCACCCGCTCCACTTTTCGCCCTAACCCCATCGGCATGTCGCTGGTTGAACTTAAAGAAATACGCTGCGAGAAAAATCAGGTTATCCTTCAGTTGGGCGGTCTGGATCTGGTGGATGGCACACCCGTTGTTGATATCAAACCTTATCTGCCTTTTGCCGAGGCGCTGCCGCAGGCCCGCGCAGGTTACGCACAGGATGCGCCGGCTGCCGATATGCCCGTCTTTTTTACTGATGAGGTTCAGGCGCAACTCGTGAAGCTTGAGAAGCGTTACCCGTCGCTTGGGCAGTTTATTTGCGAAGTGCTGGCTCAGGACCCGCGTCCGGCTTACCGTAAAGAGGAAGATCCCGGTAAAAGCTACGCCGTCTGGCTGCTCGATTTCAACGTCCGCTGGCGCGTTACTGAAAGAGGTTCAGAGGTGTTTGCCCTTGAGGCGCGCTAATTTCTTTCCCCTCTCTTTTGGCAACCCGGCCACGCTGGTAAACTAAACCACTTTTTTTGCGCCAGGCCTTCCGGCCTGCTCCGATAGTTCAAATGGAACCGTAACAACATGCGTACTAGCCAATATCTGCTCTCCACCCTTAAGGAGACACCTGCCGACGCCGAAGTTATCAGTCATCAGCTGATGCTGCGCGCCGGGATGATCCGCAAGCTGGCCTCCGGGTTATACACCTGGCTGCCGACCGGCGTGCGCGTCCTGAAAAAAGTCGAGAACATCGTGCGTGAAGAGATGAACAACGCCGGTGCGATCGAGGTGTTAATGCCGGTCGTTCAGCCTTCTGAACTGTGGCAGGAGAGTGGTCGCTGGGAGCAGTACGGTCCGGAACTGCTGCGCATCGCCGATCGTGGCGATCGTCCGTTCGTGCTCGGCCCGACGCATGAGGAAGTCATTACCGATCTTATCCGTAATGAACTGAGCTCTTATAAACAGTTGCCGCTGAACTTCTATCAGATCCAGACCAAGTTCCGCGATGAAGTGCGTCCACGCTTTGGCGTAATGCGCTCCCGCGAGTTTCTGATGAAGGATGCGTACTCTTTCCACACGTCTCAGGAATCCCTGCAAGAGACCTATGACAAGATGTATGCCGCGTACAGCAAAATCTTCTCTCGCATGGGTCTGGATTTCCGTGCGGTACAGGCCGATACCGGCTCGATTGGCGGCAGCGCTTCCCATGAATTCCAGGTGCTGGCGCAGAGCGGCGAAGATGACGTGATCTTCTCCGATACCTCTGACTACGCCGCCAACATTGAACTGGCGGAAGCCGTGGCGCCGAAAGCCCCGCGCCAAGCCGCTACGCAAGAGATGCAGCTTGTTGATACGCCGAACGCGAAAACCATCGCTGAGCTGGTGGAGCAGTTTAACCTGCCGGTAGAAAAAACCGTTAAGACGCTGCTGGTCAAAGCGGTGGAAGACAGCGCATACCCGCTGGTTGCCCTGCTGGTGCGCGGCGACCATGAGCTGAACGAAGTGAAAGCCGAGAAGCTGGCGCAGGTGGCAAGCCCGCTGACTTTTGCAACCGAAGCGGAAATCCGCGCTGTTATCAACGCAGGCCCGGGTTCTCTCGGCCCGGTCAACATGCCGGTGCCGGTAGTCATTGACCGTTCCGTTGCCGTGATGAGCGATTTCGCCGCTGGCGCCAACATCGACGGTAAACACTATTTCGGCATTAACTGGGATCGCGACGTGGCGACGCCGGAAGTGGCGGATATCCGAAACGTGGTGGCGGGCGACCCAAGCCCGGACGGCCAGGGTACGCTGCTTATCAAACGCGGCATTGAAGTGGGCCATATTTTCCAGCTTGGCACCAAATACTCTGACGCGCTGAAAGCCTCCGTACAGGGCGAAGATGGCCGCAACCAGGTGCTGACCATGGGCTGTTACGGTATTGGCGTAACGCGCGTCGTGGCGGCGGCAATTGAACAGAACTACGACGAGCGCGGCATCGTCTGGCCGGACGCTATCGCGCCGTTCCAGGTTGCTATCCTGCCGATGAACATGCACAAATCTTTCCGTGTGCAGGAGTTGGCTGAGAAACTCTACAGCGAACTGCGCGCGCAAGGCATTGAAGTGCTAATGGACGACCGTAAAGAGCGCCCGGGCGTCATGTTTGCGGATATGGAGCTTATCGGCATTCCGCACACTATCGTGATTGGCGATCGCAACCTGGATAGCGATGAGGTTGAGTATAAATACCGTCGCAACGGCGAAAAGCAGATGATTAAAACGGGCGATATTCTGAACTTCCTCGTCAGCAACATCCGCAAGTAAGCGCTTTGGTATCCTCACGCCCCGCTTTGTCGGGGCGTTTTTTATTATCGACAAGAAATGCCATTGCCCGGCATTTAAAGAAGGGGATGAACCTGACGGCCAGCCGTTATTTCAGTAACGGGTCAGTCCTGGCAATCTTTGTTCTTTTCGAAACGGCTATGGCTGTCGATCACCAGCGCTTTTTGCATCGCGCCGCTGTCCGGGTTGGGCTCCAGCGTGAAATGCGCCTGCGCAACCAGCAGCACCGGTTTTTGTTCGCCATCCCGCGCTACGGCATAATCTCGCTCCAGTTGGGCGTTATCCGAAACAGGAAAGCGGCGCCCCGTGGCGCAGTCGGTAAAAACGGCCGCATCCGCCATATAGAAATAGAAGCCTTTCATCGCCACAGGCGTTGTCGGCAGCGAGGCCTTGACTGGCGAAAGCGTGTAATTAAGCGAGGAAGAAACAGGCTTGCCTTCGCGATCGAGCATTTCAAGCTGCTCGCCTTTGGCATGAAAATAACGCTTTTCACCCTCGCTGTCGGTCAGCACCAGTTTACCCGCAGTACGCGCCCAGGTGCCCCAGGAGGCGATAACCGTGGGTTCTCTGGCTCCCTGATAGCGCTCGTTCATCACCCACGTGCCATCTGTTTCCAGGAAAAGCGACGTTTCGATGCCTTCGCAATCGGCGCACGGCAATATACCGCGCCAGCTCTGCTGCATAGGTTTGAGCTCTGCCGAAGAGGCGGGCTGAAGCGTCTGCACTTCAGCGCGATTATTACAGCCAAAAAGCGCCAGCATACTCAGCAGCGCAGCGGCGGCGGGCACAATGCTCTTTTTCACCTGATTTCCTTATATTCTTAGGGTGACTGGCTTTTACAGACCGCGAATTTTGCCACGCAGCGCTTTAGTCGCGGATTTTTGCGTTTTCGCCTCGCGGCGACGCACCTTTGACGCCCGCGTGGGTTTCGTAGCTTTTCGACTCTTTTGCGTCACGGTAAGTTCCCGAATTAACGCAATAAGCCGCGCAACAGCCTCTTCCCGGTTCATCTCCTGGCTGCGATGCGACTGCGCTTTGATAATCACCACCCCTTCCTGGGTGATGAGATGGTGGCTCGCCGCCAGCAGCCGGTTTTTATACTCTTCCGGCAGGCTTGAGGTTTTGATATCAAACCGCAGATGGATAGCCGTCGAGGTTTTATTGACATGCTGGCCGCCCGCGCCCTGCGCCCGAATAGCGGTAATCGTGACTTCTTCATCGGGAATAGCGACGCTGCGCGAAATTTCGATCATGAGGCCTGCTGCCACGGCGTTAACTGAAGCTCCAGGTTCTGGCGCGCGTCGGAAAGCCAGATGATCCCTTCCTGCAATGTCGCCTGCAAAGACATCGTGCGATCCGCAAGGGCGCTCACCTTCGCCAACTGCTCATCATTGATGTACCAGATAGCGAGGTTTTTATACTGGCGCAGCTTATCCTGATTTTGCTGCCACCAGACCTGAGCGGCGCGATCGTTATAGGTAAAGAGCACTACCGCTTTAGATTGATTCACCGCCTTGCGCAGCCGACGCTCGTCGGGCAGCCCCAATTCGACCCAAAGCTCAATGCCCATGTGATCGTTACGCAGCCAGATTTCCGGCTCATCATCAGCGCACAGACCGCGCGTAAATTGCAGCCGTTCGTCGGCGTTGATTATCCATGCCAGCAGACGCAGCATCATGCGCTCCTGCGTTTCGGATGGATGACGGGCAAGCGTCAGGCTGGTTTCCAGAAATTGCTGACGGTCCAGATCCGCTACGTTAACCGCCGCTTTGTAAATCGTTGCTTTTAATGCCATCACGTCCCCCACATTATGCTGGACGCTATTGTAACGCAGTAGCGGCGACCTGCCGTAGAATTCCCTGCTTTGGCCCCGTTATCCGTTAATATCGTTCAGGCGACTATGGTATAGTCACCTTGCTAAACAGAGTTTATCTTCGTAGGCTTAGACTTGCATCCCACAACGAAGTCAGCAGTCAGGACTCTGACAGGAGGGCATGTGGAAAGTTATTGTGAATTAATACGCAAGCGCTATGCAGAAATCGCCAGCGGCGATCTGGGGTATATTCCCGATGCGTTAGGCTGCGTGTTAAAGGTTCTGAATGAGGTCGCTTCCAACGATGCGCTTTCAGAGTCGGTCAGGGAAAAGGCGGCGTATGCTGCCGCGAACTTACTGGTGAGCGATTATGTCAATGAATGATGCCTATCAACCCATCAACTGTGACGATTATGACAATCTCGAACTCGCCTGCCAGCATCACTTGTTACTGACGCTGGAACTGAAGAACGGTGAAGTTTTTAAGGCGCAAGCTAACGACCTGGTTTCTCGTAAAAACGTCGAATATTTGGTTGTCGATGAAGCCGGGGCAACGCGGGAAGTTCGTCTCGATAAAATCGCCAGCTTCAGCCATCCTGAAATTGGCACCGTCGTGGTCAGCGAATCCTGAGCCACACCAGACAACAAGGGCAGCCAACGGCTGCCCTTTTTTATGGCTTCTGGCTGGCGTACCACGCCGCAAGGTTGTCAATGTCGCTATCAGACAGACCGCTAACGTACGCTTTCATGATTTCCGCCTGACCGCCGCTGCGCTCGCCTTTTTTATAAGCATGCAACGCGTGGGCGAGGTACTCTTCGTTCTGCCCGGCCAGATTAGGATAGAGCGGCACAGAGACCTTGCCGGTCGCGCCATGGCAGGCCACGCACATTACCGCTTTTTCTTCGCCAGCTTTTAGATCGCCTTTCGCCAGCGCCGACATGCTGCACAGCGTCAGCCCCGCCAGCATTACCCATTTTTTCATTCGTTTTGCTCCTTTCGCCAGTCTATATGCCAGCCTGTTTCCCCCTGCGCCATACCCTCACGGGTCACGAAAATGCCCGGAGCGCAGATAAGTTGCTCACCATAAAAAATTAAGGGGGTAGTGTCGCGCCGCCAGGGTGGGATGCGCAACTCCTGCCAGAGTTTTTTCAGGCTGCGGCCCCGCTCCCGTCCGACAATATGCAAAAGGCCCTGGGCGCGAAAGCGCACCGTAACGCGTTCATCAGCCGCGGGCATTCGCACGCGCGCGCCCTGCTCGCCCACTATCAGTTGCCCCAGCCCGTCCGGCAACGCAAGCGGTTTAGCCAGGTTTTCCCAGAAAATAACGCGGTCGCCTTGCCCCGGGCACAGCCGTACCCACCACAACGCCTCCTGATAACGGCGCGCTTCATGGTCGCCAAAACGCAGGCGCGGGCAGGCATCTTCGCGGCTTTGCGCCACCTCGCTCCACAGACGCTGCAACGCGGCGCGGGAAGGCATTTGCGCGCCGTGCGAGGCAAGCCAGCGACGAAGCAAAGCCCCGCGCCGGTTGTCGCTCATTCCCGAAAGCGGGGCAAGACGAAGCTCGCCCTGTTCGCCGGTTAGTGATGTCAGTTCTTCGCTCAGCAATTCATCCAGCAACTGCTCCTGTTCACCGCAAAGCTGCGCGCTGCGCGCCGCCGCTTCGGCAAAGTGAGGCCAGCGCGACGTCAGCTGCGGCAGCACCCGTAAGCGCAGGAAGTTACGGTCATAGCTGTCGTCCTGATTGCTCTCGTCTTCAATCCACGCAAGATGTTGCGCCTGCGCATACTGTTCCAGCTGAGCGCGGGAGAGATGAAGCAGCGGGCGCAAAATAAACGTGCCGGCGAAAGCGAGTTTTTCCGGCATCGCCGCCAGGCCTGCCGGGCCGCTGCCGCGCTTGAGCGCCAGCAATACGGTTTCGCACTGGTCGTCCTGATGCTGCGCCGTAACCAGCGCCTCATCGGGCCGCAAAGCATCGGCGAAAGCGGCGTATCTCGCCTTGCGCGCCTGCCCTTCCAGCCCCAGCCCTTCCTGCGCGAGTTGCACGCGCCGAACCGTCAGCGGCACATTCAGCGTTTCGCAAACGCGCTCACAATGCGCCGCCCAGCTATCGGCATGCAAACTAATGCCGTGATGAACGTGAATAGCGCGCAGGTCGAGCGAAGGATCAGCTTCACGCAAATGCGCAAGCGCATGCAGCAGCACGGTGGAATCCAGCCCGCCGCTGAACGCCACCAGCAAACGGCGAAAGTTATGCAGCGAAGTGAGTGAAAGAGTGGTCATAACGCAGCGTTCAATGAAGAAGTTGCCCGGCACGTTACCGGGCATTGCGGGTTCGGGCAAGTCTTACTGCTGATAAAGCTCCAGTGGCAGGCCGTCCGGATCGTTAAAGAAGGTAAAACGCTTGCCGGTCAGCTCATCAATGCGTACTGCCTCGCATTTTACGCCGCGGCTTTCCAGGTAAGACGCCGCCTGATCGACATCGTCCACGCTAAACGCGAGATGGCGCAGGCCGCAGGCTTCCGGGCGGCTGGGGCGAGCGGGCGGAAACGGAAAAGAAAAAAGCTCAATCACGTACTGGCCGTTCAGCGCCAGATCCCCTTTCCAGGAATCCCGCGCTTCGCGATACACTTCCGACATCAGCGTGAAGCCGAGGATATCGCAGTAAAAGGCCTTACTCTTTTCATAATCCGTTGCGATGATGGCGATATGGTGAATCTGTTTTAAACCCAGCATGCTCTCTCCTTTTGCTTTTTTTGCACGTTAACCAGACGGTAACGGCAAAACAAGGGGTCAACTATTTTTTAAGACACGTACGCGATAAACGCCATCTTCCCCAAGCTTCGCGCCATGAATATCCGTTTCAAAACCTGGATAGTGCCTGCCGATGGAACAGAGCATCAGCAGGAAGTCGAGCACTGCGCGGCTCTCTTCGGTGATCCTCTCGCCGGGCATCACCAGCGGCACGCCAGGCGGATAAGGCAGGATCATATTCGCAGAGACACGGTTGATAAGCTTCTCTATCTCTACTGTCTCTACATTGCCTTTTACCTGCTGCTGATACATTTCATGCGGCGTGAGCTTCATCTCCGGCAACACATCGAAAGCACGCAGCATCAGGCTCGCCATATCATGTTGCTTGATGAGATCGTGAATGCCCTGCGCCAGCGTCTGTATGCGCATGTTGCGGTAGAAGTCCGGGTCTTCGGCATAAAGGTCCGGCAGCATGTTTTTTACCCGCAGGTTAAGGTCATAGGCGCGCTTGAACTCGGTCAGGCCGCGCAGCAGGCTCATCGCGCGGGTTTTGTCGATGCCAATGCTGAACAAAAAGAGCAGGTTGTAGGGGCCGGTTTTCTCGACCACCACGCCGCGCTCGTCGAGAAATTTCGCCACCAGCGCCGCCGGGATCCCCTGCTCCGCCATATTCCCTTGCTCGTCCATGCCTGGCGTAAGAATGGTGACTTTTACCGGGTCGAGATACATGTGATCGTCGTCGGCATCGTTAAAGCCGTGCCAGGTTTCACCCGGCGCGATAGGCCAGCAGTCCGCCTCATCGATCTCTTCAGGCTGCCAGATATCGAAAAACCAGCTGTCCGACTCTTCACGCAGCCGCTGCACCTCTTTACGGAAATGCAGCGCGCGCTCGACGGAACGGTTAATCAGCCTGCGTCCCGGGTTGCCGCGCAGCATTGCCGCCGCGGTTTCGATAGACGCCACCAGCGGATAGCTTGGCGAGGTGGTGGTATGCATCATGTAGGCTTCGTTGAACGTTTCTTCGTCGTAATCGCCTTTGATGTGTATCAGCGAAGCCTGAGAAAAGGCGGCCAGCATTTTGTGGGTGGATTGCGTTTCAAAGAAAACCTTACCCGGAATGCGCTCGCCGCTCATGCCGCTTTTTCCCTGGTAGATAGGGTGAAAATGGGTATAAGGCACCCAGGCGGAATCAAAATGAATGGAAGGCACATCGAGGGCGTGCTTGATCCAGTTAGTGTTGTAAAGCAAACCGTCGTAAGTGGAGTTAGTGATAACCGCATGAACCGGCCAAGTGGCGTTTTTCGTCTGGGCGATCTTTGCTTCAATTGTCGCCCGGTTAAACTCCCGCTTCGGAATGCCGCCGAGAATGCCGAGCGCATTGCGGGTGGGCTTTAGCCACAGCGGCACAATGTCGCTCATCATCAATAAATGCGTGAGCGACTTATGGCAGTTGCGGTCAACCAGCAGGGTGCTGCCCGCTGGCGCGGCGTACATGCCGACGATTTTGTTTGAGGTGGACGTGCCGTTGGTCACCATATAACTTTGCTCAGCGCCGAAGGTGCGGGCGATGTACTCCTCCGCCTCCAGATGCGGGCCGGTATGATCCAGCAGCGAACCCAGTTCGGTAACCGAAATAGAGACATCCGCTTTCAGCGTATTGCCGCCAAAGAAATCATAAAACAGGCAGCCAACCGGGCTTTTCTGATAGGCGGTGCCCGCCATATGCCCGGGCGTGCAGAAGGTATATTTTCCCTCTTTCACATAGGTAAACAGCGCTCTGGTAAAGGGCGGCGTAATGTTATCGAGGTACTCGTTAGTGTATTGCCGGATGCGCGTGGCGATATCTTCCGCCGCGCCGAGGGCATATTCAAAAAACCACAGCGCCATGCGCATTTCATTAACGCTAACATCCAGAGAAGAGTGCGTATTGATAAACGCGTAGAGCGGCAGATACTCGTTGAGGCGGTTGATTTCGCTACAGAGATCGAGACTGTATTCGTCCCAGTCAAAAATCACGCCGCAGATGCGCGGGTTATGTTCAATAAACTTCAGCAGGTCGGTGCTGTTTTTCGGCCAGATAACCTGAAAACCCTGACGCTGGAGCGCGGCCTGGAGCTCCTCGATCGGCTCGTCTTTATAAAATGCGCCGTGCGGCCCCATGATGGCGATGATGTTCACTGCTTACCTCCTGGCAAAAAAGCGTCTGGTAAGCATAGTTGTTAACGCCAGCGACGAGCGCTGGCGTTATGCGTTTACAGAGCAGTCCAGGCATCCTGCCAGGCAAGCCCCGCGCCAGGCTCGTAATAAGCCGGAGCGGTATTACACCATCCGCCATAGGGGAAGGGTTTGCACTGGAAGAGTTTGCCGTGGTTGATGACAATATCCCCGGAGTTCCATTTTTGCGTGCTGCTCCATGCCGGATAGCTCGTCGAATCGCCGCCCGAAGGCGTGGAAGCTTTCGCTTTTACGTTAAGCGTATAGGACGCAGTGCTGCTCAGGCTGCCGTCGTCCACCGTCAGGCTGATAACATATTGCGCATCTTCCGTTTTTTCCGGCGCGTCAAAAACAATAACCGATTTGTCTTTGCCGCTCACGGTCTGGCCATCCTGCGCCATCCATTTATAGGTCAACGCATCGCCGTTTTCATCGGTTGAACCTTCCGCGCTCAGTGAAACTTTACTGCCCGCTTCCACGGCGCCAACCGGGCCGGCAATCATCGCCACCGGTGCGACATTAACGGCGGGTTGCGGTTCAGGCTCCGGCGTGGGCTGCGGTTCAGGCGATGGCTGCGGTTCCGGCGTGGGTTGCGGTTGCGGCGTGTCATTTGCGTCAGCCTCATCCACCACTTTCACATTGAAGAAGTGTTTAACGCAGTTTGCGTAATCGCCCTCTTTGAAAGCGCTGAAGGGAGTCTGGTAACCCACCAGCTGGCATGAGTAGGTCTGGCCGGAAGGCGTTTCTGCGCTCCATCCCCAGTCCTGTTCCCAATAGACAGGCAATGCGCCAGCACCGCCGCTGTCGAACTGTTTCATGCCCTTACAACCCAGCACTTCATCAGCAGGTACGGCCACTTTAAGGTATTTAGCAAACTCTTTGTAATAAGCGATGCGGTTAAGCGACTGGGCGTTTTCTGTCGGGCCGCCGCACTCAACGCCGCCGTTAATTATCTGAATAGTGACGCCAAAACCTGGCACCAGCCCGTTAGCCTTGTCGCGATCGTTAGGTTTCCAGGTACCGTCGATAACATGCATCATGCTGGGTTTAGGCGGCTGCGGGTAGGCAAAGAAAAAAATGGCGCTGGCGAGATTAAGCCATGTATCCGCCACTATCTCTGGTTTATCAAGCAAAGTGCGTACCGTGCCGAACATGGCATCGGAAAAAGGACCGTAGTTATAGTTGTAAGAAAGTTGTTTGGCGCCCCGACCGAAATAACTGACGAAATCGCCGTCTTTATCTTTTCCGCATGGCCAGGTTTGCCCCTGCCAGACATCCGGGTTGCATTCGCCGTTGTAGCCGCCTTTTTGCCCCTCGTTCCATCCCATTTCACGCAGATAGACCAAAGCCTGTCGCCATTCCTGCTCAGGGCGCCAGCTTTCATGGCCGCCGGTTTCCTGGGCGAAATGGGCAAACATGGTCGCCAGCGATTTACGGCAAATGGCCTCGCTGTTGCGCCCGTCGCTGTAGCTCCCGCATACCGCCGGGAATTTGCCGACAGCCTTCAGAAAATTAACGTAGGTATATTCCTGGGCCCGCAGCGGAAAAAGGTAATCCCAGTCTGTGCTTTTGAGGATGCTTTCCACCCTTTTCACGTTATCGGGATTGCTGGCGCTTCCGGGCGCGATTTGCTCCACGCTGTCGTTATCCAGGGTTTTGATCGAATCTTTAACTGATTTCATCAGCGGAAAGTTGGTTAGTTCCTGTTCTTTCTTTTGTAAATCAGCGGATTTTACGGGGTAAGGTTCACTGCTGGCTTCAAGCAGGGCGGAAGTGGCGGGCGGAGAATGCAGGAAAATACCCGCCGCGACTACGCCGAGTGCGGCTCGTTTCATGCTCATAGCAATTACTCCGAAAAGGTGAGGCGTTTAAGAAACAATTTCACCGTTCTGCAACAGATGTCGCAGATAAATGGAGTCTAGCGAAGCGGACCGACAGCGCATGCCGTCTCGTTGAGGCGGATCACAAAATAAATAGATTAAAAAAGGCTGACAGATGTCAGCCTTTAGTGGAAAAAAGAAAAAGATGTTGAATCAAGCGTAACCGTAGCTCATCAGACGCTGATAACGGCGGTTGAGCAGGTCTTCAGTGCTCAGCACGTCGAGATCCGCCAGATCCGCCAGCAGTAGCGCCTTCAGCGAGGCGGCCATGGTTTCCGGGTTACGGTGCGCGCCGCCAAGCGGTTCGCCGATAACGGAATCGATAAGCTTCAGCTCTTTCAGGCGCGGGGCGATAATGCCCATCGCTTCCGCAGCGAGCGGCGCTTTATCCGCGCTTTTCCACAGAATAGAGGCGCAGCCTTCCGGCGAAATAACGGAATAGGTGCTGTATTGCAGCATGTTGACTTTGTCGCCCACGCCGATAGCCAGCGCGCCGCCGGAACCGCCTTCGCCGATAACGGTGCAGATAACCGGCACTTTCAGGCGTGACATTTCCCGCAGGTTGCGGGCAATGGCTTCAGACTGGCCGCGCTCTTCCGCGCCCACGCCCGGATAAGCGCCAGGGGTGTCGATGAAGGTGATAATGGGCATTTTGAAACGCTCCGCCATCTCCATCAGGCGCAGCGCTTTACGATAACCTTCCGGCGCTGGCATACCAAAGTTGCGGCGGATTTTTTCTTTGGTTTCACGTCCTTTCTGGTGACCGATGATCATCACCGGACGCCCTTCCAGACGCGCGATGCCGCCAACGATAGCTTTATCATCAGCGTAAGCGCGGTCGCCCGCCAGCTCGTCGAATTCATCAAACGCCAGACGGACATAATCCAGGGTATAAGGGCGCTGCGGATGACGCGCCAGTTGCGCAATCTGCCATGCACCCAAATCGGCGAAAATTTTACGGGTCAGCTCTACGCTCTTCTCGCGCAGGCGATGAACCTCTTCGTCGATATTAATATCCAGTTTTTCATCCTGACGGCCTACGGCGGTCAGGGAATCGATTTTCGCTTCCAGCTCTGCAATCGGCTGTTCAAAATCAAGGAAATTCAGACTCATAATATTCCTGTATTAGTCAAACTCCAGTTCCACCTGCTCCGGGCCTGGTAGCCATGCGGCTACCGGCCTGGTGATTCAGAACCCGGGAAACGTGGATGCACACGCATCAGTCAAATTCCAGTTCCACCTGCTCCGAACCAATCAGGCCACGCAGATCGTTAAGTAAACGATCGCTTGGCGAGACACGCCACGTCGCGCCGAAACGCAACCGCGCACGGGCGTCCGCCCTCTGATAGTAGAGATGTACTGGAATTGTCCCCGAACGATGGGGTTCCAGAGACTGACGGAGACGGTTTAAAAGCTGGTCATCAATTTGCCTGTCCGTCAGCGAGATAGCAAGCCCGCGCGCATACTTTTCGCGGGCTTCGTCAATGTCCATGACTTCGCGGGCGGTCATTTTAAGCCCTCCGCTGAAGTCATCAAAGCTGACCTGTCCGCTAACGATCAGGATCCGGTCTTTTTCCAGCAACTGCTGGTATTTTTCCAGCGCGTCCGTGAATAACATCACTTCCAGACGCCCTGAGCGGTCATCCAATGTACAGATGCCGATACGATTGCCGCGCTTGGTGACCATAACCCGCGCGGAAATCACAAGCCCCGCCGCCGTGGTGACTTTACCACGCTCGGTCGGATGCATATCTTTAAGCCTCATGCCGCCGACATAACGCTCAATCTCTTTCAGATACTGGTTTATCGGGTGCCCGGTTAAGTAGAGCCCCAGCGTTTCGCGCTCGCCGTCCAGCACCACCTGCTCCGGCCACGGCTGGCAACTGGCGTAAGATTGCTCAATTTGTTCCGGCTCTTCCGCCAGCACGCCGAACATATCCGCCTGTCCGATAGCTTCAGCTTTAGCATGCTGATCGGCTGCTTTCAGCGCGTCGCCAAGCGCGTTCATCAACGCCGCGCGGTGCGGGCCCAGACGGTCGAACGCGCCGGACATGATCAGCTTTTCCAGCACGCGCCGGTTGAGCTTTTTAGTGTCCGTACGGGCGCAGAGATCGAACAATTCGCGGAAGTAACCGTCTTTATTGCGCGCTTCCAGAATCGCTTCAATCGGGCCTTCGCCCACACCTTTAATGGCGCCGATGCCGTAGACGATTTCACCGTCATCGTTCACATGGAACTGGTACAAGCCGGAGTTAATGTCTGGCGGCAGCACTTTCAGCCCCATACGCCAGCATTCGTCCACCAGGCCCACCACTTTATCGGTGTTGTCCATATCGGCGGTCATCACCGCCGCCATAAATTCCGCCGGGTAGTGCGCTTTCAACCACAGCGTCTGGTAAGAAACCAGCGCGTAAGCGGCGGAGTGCGATTTGTTAAATCCGTAACCGGCGAATTTTTCCACCAGGTCAAAGATTTTCATCGCCAGTTCGCCGTCGACGCCGTTCTTCTTCGCACCCTCTTCAAAGACAGAACGCTGTTTGGCCATCTCTTCGGGCTTTTTCTTACCCATCGCACGACGCAGCATGTCTGCGCCGCCCAGCGTATAGCCTGAGAGCACCTGGGCAATCTGCATTACCTGTTCCTGATACAGGATGATGCCGTAGGTCGGCTCCAGTACAGGCTTCAGGCTTTCATGCTGCCATTGCACATCCGGATAAGAGATAGCTTCGCGCCCGTGCTTACGGTCGATAAAGTTGTCCACCATGCCGGATTGCAGCGGCCCCGGACGGAACAGCGCCACAAGCGCGATCATATCTTCGAAGCAGTCAGGTTGCAGGCGCTTGATCAGATCCTTCATGCCGCGCGATTCAAGCTGGAATACCGCGGTGGTTTCCGAGCGCTGCAACATATCGAAGCTTTTTTTATCGTCCAGCGGAATGGCGGCGATATCAATGGGCTCAAGGCCCTGCTTCGCGCGGCGGGCGTTGATCATCTCAAGCGCCCAGTTAATGATGGTAAGCGTGCGCAGCCCAAGGAAGTCGAACTTCACCAGGCCCGCGTATTCCACGTCGTTTTTGTCAAACTGGGTGACGGGGTGATGCCCCATTTCGTCGCAATACAGCGGCGCGAAATCAGTAATTTTGGTCGGCGCGATAACCACGCCGCCGGCGTGCTTGCCCGCGTTTCGCGTTACCCCTTCAAGCTTGCGCGCCATGTCGATGAGGGCTTTGACCTCTTCATCGGCCTCATAAATTTCAGGCAGCTGCGGCTCCGCTTCAAACGCTTTGGCGAGCGTCATGCCTGGGTCTGGCGGGATAAGCTTGGAGATGCGATCGACAAAACCATACGGATGCCCCAGCACTCGCCCTACGTCGCGGATAACCGCTTTCGCCGCCATGGTGCCGAAGGTGATGATTTGCGATACCGCATCACGACCATACATATCCGCCACGTGCTCAATAACCTGGTCACGTTTTTCCATGCAGAAGTCGACGTCGAAGTCGGGCATGGAGACACGCTCCGGGTTGAGGAAACGTTCGAACAGCAGGTCAAATTCCAGCGGATCGAGATCGGTAATTTTTAGCGCGTACGCCACAAGCGACCCGGCGCCGGAACCACGGCCCGGCCCCACCGGAATGCCGTTGTCCTTCGACCACTGGATAAACTCCATAACGATAAGGAAGTAACCAGGAAACCCCATCTGGTTAATAACCTGCAACTCGATATCGAGGCGTTCATCATATTCAGGACGTTTTTCGGCGCGAACCGCCGGGTCGGGGAACAGAAATTCCAGGCGCTCTTCCAGCCCTTCTTTCGACTTCGCCACCAGGAAATCTTCGGTGGTCATATTGCCGGTCGGGAACTGCGGCAAGAAATATTCGCCAAGACGCACAGTTACGTTACAACGGCGGGCAATCTCTACGCTGTTTTCCAGCGCTTCCGGCAGGTCGGAGAAAAGCTCGCACATCTCCTCTTCGGTACGCATGTACTGCTGCGTGGAGTAGAAGCGCGGGCGTTTAGGATCGTCGAGCGTAAAGCCATCATGAATGGCGACGCGAATTTCGTGGGCATCGAAGTCTGAAGGATCGATAAAGCGCACATCGTTGGTGGCAACGACCGGCACCCCCTTCTCTTCCGCCAGCCTTACGGCGGCATGCAGATAGGTTTCTTCATCGGCGCGCCCCGTGCGCACCAGCTCCAGGTAATAGCGATTGGCAAAATAGCGCTGATAAAACTCTACGCACTGATCTACCAGCGCGCTGTTGCCGCGCAGCAGACTTTTACCCACGTCGCCCATTCTGCCGCCGGAAAGCAGGATTAACCCTTCATTAAGCTCAGCCAGCCATTCGCGGTCAATCCACGGGCCAGCGGCGCCATACCCGCGCTGATAGGCTTTTGAGATAAGCAGCGTCAGGTTCTGGTAACCGGTGTTGTTTGCGGCAAGGACGGTGATGTGGGTGAATTCATCGCCCAGCAACTCGCTCTGGACGTTAAAATCCGCGCCGATTATCGGTTTTATCCCTGCGCCGTGCGCGCCGCCATAAAATTTCACCAGCCCGCAAAGGTTAGTGAAGTCAGTTATAGCCAGCGCAGGCATGCCGAGTGCGGCCGCCTTTTTCACCAGCGGCCCCGTCTTTGCCAGTCCGTCGATCATGGAATAGTCACTGTGCACCCGCAGGTGCACAAAACGAGGTTCAGCCATCTCTGTTTCCGGTTCGTTGTATCAGATTATCTTAAGACGTCAGGCCCAGCGCGCGCTTAACCGGTGCGAAACTGCGCCGGTGATGTATCGTCGCGCCATGCTCAGCCAGCCGTTCAAGATGGAAAGCGGTAGGATAGCCCTTATGTTGGGCGAAACCATATTGAGGAAAGCTTAGATCCAGCTCAGCCATTTCCGCATCGCGCGTGACTTTGGCAAGTATCGACGCGGCGCTGATTTCTGCAACCCTGCTGTCGCCTTTTACGACAGCCATCGCAGGAACTGGCAGTTTCGGACAGCGATTGCCGTCAATTAATACATATTCCGGTACGATAGCGAGTCCGGCCACGGCGCGCTGCATGGCGAGCATAGTGGCGTGCAGAATATTCAGTTCATCGATTTCATGCGGCTCGGCGCGACCGATGCTCCAGGCCAACGCCTTTTCACGGATCTCATCAAAAAGCGCCAGGCGGCGTTTTTCGGAAAGTTTTTTGGAGTCGGCCAGGCCGACTACAGGACGGGCTGGATCCAGAATCACCGCCGCAGTCACCACGGCGCCAACCAGCGGGCCGCGCCCGACTTCATCCACGCCCGCCACCAGCTGCGTATGCGGGTAGATAAATTCCATCATCGTGCAAGCTCCAGCACGGCGAGCGCTGCCTGCTCATCAGCGTTACAGCGGATCTGCTCGTGCAGTTTTCGGAAAGTGTCGTGCATTTCATGGCTCTGTTTGCCATCTGCCAGCAGCGGTTGCAGCGCAGCGGCAAGTTTTTGCGGCTCGCACTCTTCCTGCAACAGCTCTTTAACCAGCTCTCTTCCCGCCAGTAAGTTCGGCAGGGAGACAAATTCCGTTTTTACCAGCCGCTTCGCCAGCCAGAAGGTAAAGGGCTTCATGCGATACCCGACAACCATCGGGCACTTGGCCAGCATGCACTCCAGCGCGGCAGTGCCGGAAGCAAGCAGCGCGGCGTCGCTCGCTATCATCGCTTCACGCGCATGGCCGTCCAGCAGATGCGCCGGTAAATCTGGCGCAACTTCCGCTTTAATCCGCTCAAACTGCTCGCGTCGCTTTGCGTTTACCAGCGGCACCACCACTTCCAGTTCCGGATAAACCTTGCGCAGCAGCTGCGCGGTTTTCAGAAAATCGGCGCTGAGCATTTCCACTTCGGCGCTGCGGCTGCCGGGGAGAAGCGCAAGACAGCGAGCTTCTCGGGCAATGCCTAATGTCTCTCGCGCCGCATTTTTATCCGGGTCGAGCGGCATTGCATCCGCCATGGTGTGACCGATAAAGCGGCACGGTACGTTAAATCTGTCGTAAAACGCTTTTTCGAAAGGCAGAAACGCCAGCACCAGATCGGTGGCTCTGCCGATTTTGAAAACGCGTTTTTGTCGCCAGGCCCAGACGGAAGGGCTGACATAATGAATGGTGCGAATGCCTTGCTTCTTGAGGTTGCCTTCAAGCGTGATGTTGAAGTCTGGCGCGTCGATGCCGACAAAAACATCCGGCTTCAGCTCGGTGAAACGTCGCGTGAGGTCGGCGCGAATATGCAGTAGCCGGCGCAAACGGCCCAGCACCTCCACAATACCCATCACCGCAAGCTCTTCCATGTCGTACCAGGCTTCACACCCTTGTTCTTGCATGCGCGGGCCAGCCACACCGACAAAGCGAGCGTCGGGCATTTTTGCTTTCAAAGCGCGAATGAGGCCGGCACCAAGAATATCGCCGGAGGTTTCTCCGGCGACCAGGGCAATCGTAAGTGGACGCGCTGCGCTCATTAACGAATCAAACCGCGAGTAGAACGCTCGAAGAAATCCGAGAATGCCTGGACTTCAGGATGCTGCGCCGCCAGCTCGGCAATCTCCGGCTTCACTTCATCCAGCGTTTTACCACTGCGATAAAGCAGCTTGTAGGCATTACGAATAGCGTGCAGCGCCTCTTTGCTAAAGCCGCGACGCTTTAAGCCTTCGAGGTTGACGCCAAACGGCGTCGCGTGGTTGCCCTGCGCGATAACATAAGGCGGTACATCTTGCGCCACGCCGGAGCAGCCGCCAACCATCACGTGCGCACCAATGATGCAGAACTGATGAACAGCAGTCATGCCGCCAATAATGGCGAAGTCGTCCACCGATACGTGACCGGCTAACGTTGCGTTGTTAGCCAGGATGCAGCGGCTTCCTACCGTACAATCATGCGCGACGTGCGCGTTGATCATCAGCAGGTTATCGCTGCCCACCTTCGTCAAGCCACCGCCTTGTACGGTTCCTCGATGAATCGTCACGCTCTCGCGAATGCGGTTGCGATCGCCGATCTCCACGCGGGTAGGTTCGCCAGCATATTTCAGATCCTGGTTTACTTCCCCAATGGAGGCGAACTGATAAATCTCGTTATCGCGGCCGATTTTAGTATGGCCATTCACGACGACATGAGATTTCAGTACCGTTCCTTCACCGATCTCAACATCCGGACCGACAATACAAAACGGGCCAATGTGGACATTAGCGCCAATCACGGCGCCTTCTTCTACAATGGCGGTGGGATGAATAAAGGCGGATTTATCAATCACGTATCAGGCCTCCCGGCTGCGCGCACACATCATGGTAGCTTCGCAAACCACTTTGCCGTCGACCATCGCCACGCCCTTAAAGCGGGTCAGGCCACGGCGGGTTTTTTCAAAGGTGACTTCCATCACCATCTGATCACCTGGCACAACAGGACGCTTAAAGCGCGCTTCATCAATACCAGCGAAATAGTAAAGTTCACCCGGCTCCAGCTTGCCTACGCTTTTAAACGCCAGAATCCCGGTGGCTTGCGCCATCGCTTCTAAAATCAAAACACCCGGAAAAATCGGCTTACCAGGGAAGTGGCCCTGGAAAAACGGCTCATTGACAGAGACATTTTTCACCGCGCGCAGAAAACGGCCTTCTTCGAAGTCCAGTACGCGATCTACCAGCAAAAACGGGTAGCGGTGCGGCAGCAGTTCTAAAATCTCTTCAATGTGCAGAGTATGAGTGTCAGTAGTCAAAATACTCTTCCTGTCTAAATATACTGAAAAGGCAATAATAACACGGCCTGCGGCGATCGTTTGATCGCTGGCAGGCCGCGAATCTGGTATGCGCGAAAGCGTAATGCAGATGATTTAGTCTTGTTGATTAACTTTACGCTCAACCGCTTTTAAGCGCTTGCTCATATCATCAATATTCATCACCAGCGCTGCGGTTTTACGCCACACTTTGTTCGGTTGCAGCGGGATACCTGAAGAATACACGCCAGGTTCAGTGATGGGACGCATAACCATACCCATTCCTGTCACTGTGACCTTATCGCAGATTTCCATATGCCCGTTGATAACGCTGGCGCCGCCAATCATGCAGTAACGGCCGATTTTCAGGCTGCCTGCCATGATGACGCCACCTGCAACCGCCGTATTGTCGCCAATCACGACGTTATGTGCAATCTGGCACTGATTATCAATGATCACGCCGTTGCCGATAATCGTGTCATCCAGCGCGCCGCGGTCAATAGTGGTACAAGCGCCGATCTCGACGCGATCGCCAATAATAACGCGGCCTAATTGCGGGATCTTCACCCAATTGCCACGATCGTTCGCGTAGCCAAAACCGTCTGCGCCGATCACCGTGCTGGACTGAATCAGGCACTGTTCGCCGATTTCAATCTCATGATAAATGGTCACATTCGCCCAAAGACGCGTGCCGGCACCGATTTTGGTATTTTTTCCAACAAAGCAGCCTGCGCCGATAACGACGTTATCGCCCAACTCGACGCCTGACTCGATAACCGCATTGGCGCCAACGGCTACATTTTCACCCAACCGTGCGCTTGCATCAATTACCGCGCTGGGCGCGATATTCTGAGCTGGCTGCGGCGTGGTATCCAGAATTTGAGCCATACGGGCGTAAGTGAGGTAGGGATTTTTTACTACCAGCGCCGCGCTTTTGGCAAAGGGAAGGTCATCCTGCGTCATAACGACGGCAGAGGCCTGGCAAGCGGCCAGGTGCTCACGGTAACGAGGATTTACCATGAAAGTAATTTGTCCGGCTTTTGCAGACTGCATGGACGCCACACCGGTGATGGCAATATCGCCATCACCGTGTAATTCCGCATCCAACTGCCGGGCTAAATCAGCCAGTCGAATTGAAGGCATTACTTATTTAACCTGTTTCAGTACATCAGCGGTGATGTCTTTAACATCGCTGCCTGCATAAGCAACGGTGTTAGCGTCCAGCACCAGATCGATGTCCTGATCGGCAGCAACGCTCTTCACTGCGCTCTGGATACGGGTAACCAGTTTGCCGCGCTCTTCATTAGAACGACGAGCACGATCCTGTTCGAACTGCTGCGCTTTGCTGGAGAAGTCCTGACGACCTGACATCACGTCTTTTTCCAGTTTGCTGCGGTCGCTGGCTTTCATTGTAGAGCCGTCGCGCTGCAGACGTTGCATTTTGGATTGCAGGTCTGTTTCCATGCGCTGCAGTTCGCTTGCGCGGCCTTTGAACTCATTTTCCAGCGTTTTGGAAACGCCAGTCTTCTGAGCAACCTGCTGAAACAGGCTTCCCATGTTAACAACAGCTACTTTATCCGCAGCTTGAGCAGAAGCCGCCATTGTCAGACCGAGACCAGCAGCAATTAACCACTTTTTCACAATAAACTCCTTACCATCCCATTTGTGCCCGAAGACACCTCTATTTGCGTGGCTCTGGCGAGTAAAGACTCGCCAGATATCATCGCTACACTGCACATGCATTCCTTTGCTGCGAACAGTTACCAGGTCTTACCGATGTTAAACTGGAACTGCTCTGCTTTGTCTCCATCGTATTTCTTAAACGGCTGGGCATAGGAGAACACCAGCGGTCCCAATGGGGACATCCATTGTAAAGCTAAACCAGCAGACATACGGATATTGCTCGGATCGCTGTAATCCGGAACGCCCGCCGCACGCATGGCCGCCGTGTTTTCCCAGTTGGTATCCCAGACTGAACCTGCGTCAACGAACAGTGAGGTGCGTACTGAGTTAGCGTACTTCTCGCTCAGGAACGGCGTAGGAGTAATAAACTCAAGGCTTGCTACGCCCATCGCATTACCGCCGACAGCGTCATCGGAATCACATACCCGGCTGGTGTCGGTAGTATCGCAGTTATCCAGGCCCGGGCCACCGTAGTAGACCGCTTTCGGACCAATATTGTTAGACTGGAAGCCACGCACAGTGCTGGAGCCGCCAGCATAGAAGTTTTCATAGAACGGCATTTCTTTGCCGCCTAAACCGTCACCATAGCCCCAACGGGTACGTCCCAGCACCACCCACTTATGATCTTCATCGATCGGGAAATAAGAGGCGGTATCGAGAGTCACTTTGTAGAACTCGTTATCAGAGCCCGGGATCGTGACTTTACCGTTCAGGCTAACGCGTGAGCCTTCTGTCGGGAAGAAACCGCGGTCAAGCTTGTTGTAAGTCCAGCCATAGTTCAGCGTGAAATCATCGGCCGAGAAGCCGTTGTCATCTGAAGATGTGGAGGTGTTCTGACCGATAGAATCCAGATAGCGCCACATGGACACTTGCGGCTGCATGTTGGAAAGGTCGTTATGCACGTAGCCTAAGCCCAAACGCAACGTATTGTATTCGTTGATCGGGAAGCCCAGCGTCCCATCCAAACCATAACTTTTGTTGGTATAAGAGGAGAGGTCCGCGTCATCCGCCTGGAAGTCGTTATAGAAGATACGTCCGCCGAGGCTTACACCATCAACCGTAAAGTAAGGGTTGGTGACTGAAAGTTCAGAGTAAGTCTGGTAGTCGTTTTTGGTGCCGTTAATGCCGACAGAGTAACCGGTGCCTAACCAGTTATCCTGCTGAACGCCCACCTGGAAGCTGACGCCGCTTTCCGTACCATAGCCAACGCCGAAGTTGAAGCTACCGGTATTGCGCTCTTTGACTTTGTAAACCACATCGACCTGATCCGGGCTGCCAGGAACACGCTGGGTGTCAACGTCTACGGTTTCAAAATAGCCAAGGCGGTTGAGACGCTCTTTACCCTGGTCAACCAGGTTGCTGCCAAGCCAGGCCCCTTCCATCTGACGCATTTCACGGCGCAGTACGGCGTCTTTAGAGGTGTCGTTGCCTTCAAAACGGATTTTACGCACATAGAAGCGGTTGCCGGAATCCACATTCACATGCAGTTTCACCGTCTTATCCGCATCGTTGATTTCCGGCTGCGTTTGTACGCGCGGATATGCGTAACCATAACGACCCAACAGCTTCTTGATGTCGTCTTCCATTTTGGTCACTTTCGTGCCGTTATAAAGCTCGCCCGGCTCCATTTTGGTCAGGCTTTCAATTTCAGCAGAGTGACCAGCAAGGTTACCGTTCACCTCAACGCCAGCAATCTTATACTGATCGCCTTCGGTCACGTTTACGGTGATGTAGATGCCTTTTTTATCCGGCGTCAGGCTTACCTGCGTGGAGTCGATATTGAAACGTGCGTAACCGCGATCCAGATAGTAGCTGCGCAGCGTTTCGAGGTCGCCCTGCAATTTCTGCTTCTGGTATTTGCGATCGCCTACCACGTTCCACCACGGCACTTCGTCACGCAGCTGGAAATTAGAAATCAGCTCTTCTGTGCTGAAAGCATGGTTGCCGACGATGTTAATCTGTTGGATTTTGGCCGAAACCCCTTCCTGGAAAACGAGTTTCAGGTCGACGCGGTTACGCGGCAGCGGCGTCACGACAGCTTTTACGCTGGCGCTGTATTTACCTACGCTGTAGTAAAAATCTTCCAGACCTTTTTCGATATCAGCCAGCGTTGTGCGGTCAAGCGACTCCCCAACCCGAACGCCGGAAGCTTCAAGGTTTTGCTTAAGCATGTCGTCTTTCACCGACTTGTTACCGGAGAAAGTAATGCTGGCAATTGTCGGGCGTTCTTTAACCTGCACTAACAGGTTATCGCCGTCGCGTAATACTCTCACGTCCTCAAAGTTGCCGGTGGCAAAAAGAGCGCGGATCGTATTACTGATATCCTCGTCGTTAACCGTATCGCCTGGACGAACTGGCATACTGAGGAGGGCCGCACCAACGGCGACTCGCTGCAGGCCTTCGAAATGAATGTCCTTCACCACGAACCCGTCTGCACCGTATACGGTGGCGCTGCTGAACAGCAGCGACGCTATGAGCAACTTTTTCATCGCCATCGTTGTTATGCGTTCTTCCTAACCTGGCTCTCTTTATAACCGAGAGAAATCATTGAAAAGTGCAAGCCCCATTAACAACACCAGCAAAATCGAGCCAATGCGATAACTAAAGTCTTGAACCCGCTCGGAAACCGGCCCGCCTTTAAGCTTTTCTATCGCCAGGAAAAGCAGGTGTCCCCCGTCAAGCACGGGCAGCGGGAACAGGTTGATAATCCCTAAGTTCACGCTTATCAGCGCAAGGAACATCAGGTAATAAACCAACCCATACTCCGCCGACATCCCTGCCCCCTGGGCGATGGAGATAGGCCCACTGAGGTTATTCAGTTTAACGTCACCGGTTATCAATTTTCCCAGCATGGTCACGGTCAGCTTCATCAGTTGCCACGTTTTGTCCGTAGCCTCAGCGATAGCCGCGAATGGCCCATACTGGCGCACTGTTTTGTATTCATCAGGCAGTGAGGTTATCTTCGGCACAACGCCTGCGAATCCCTCAGCCTTTTCATTACCGGGTTTTGTATCCGGTATCAGCGTTAAAGACAAGGGGCTCCCCTGTCTTTCTATCTCAATCGAGAGCGGCCGCGAGGGGTTATCCCGCACCAGGGTGACAAATGTCATCCACTCTGTCAGCGGCTGCCCTTCGACTTTAACGATCCTGTCCCCGGCTTGCAAACCCGCTTTACTGGCTGCCGACTGGGGCTGCACCTCTGCGAGCACCGGTTCTATTTTCGGAACGCGCGGATGTATGCCAAGCGATGATACCGGGTCTTCCTTATCTGGTTCAAACTGCCAGTTACGCAAATCAAGCGTTTTTTCTGTACGCGCATCGCTGCCGAAAGGCGCAACGCTTAGCGTTGTGCTTTCGTCGCCAATTTTGGCGACCAGCGCCAGGCGAACGGCGTCCCAATCTGGCGTTTCGATGCCATCAATAGCTTTTAGTTCCGTGCCCGGAGCGATTTGTGCCTGCGCGGCGATGGAGTTGGGCGTTATTTCGCCAATTACGGGTTTAAAACTGGGGATGCCAATAACAAAAACGAGCCAGTAGGCGAAAACGGCAAAGAGGAAATTGGCTATCGGGCCTGCCGCAATAATAGCGGCGCGCTGAGCGACAGTTTTATTATTAAAAGCCTGGTGACGTATCTCCGGCATAACCGGTTCAACGCGTTCATCAAGCATTTTGACATAGCCGCCAAGCGGGATCAGAGCGATGACATATTCCGTGCCCTGACGATCGGTACGACGCCAGAGCGCTTTACCAAAACCAATGGAGAAACGCTCGACCCGTACGCCACATTTTCGGGCTACCCAGAAATGGCCAAATTCATGCACGGTGATAAGGACGCCCAGTGCAACGATAAACGCCGCCAGATTCCAGAGTAAGCTCAACATAAAGATTTCCGTCAGAGGATCCTGAAGACTAACAGCAGCAAACATGCAAAGACAGGCACAGCCGCCGTCAGGCTATCAATGCGATCCAGAACACCGCCGTGGCCGGGAATCAAGTGGCCGCTGTCTTTAATCCCCGCTTCGCGCTTGAACATGCTTTCCGTTAAGTCGCCAAGTACCGAAGCGAGCGCGGCGACAATCGAACAAGCCAGCAGAACGCCAGGCGTAACGTTCAAATCAGCCCAAACGCCGAACAGCCAGGCGATAACAGCCGAGGTCAATAACCCGCCGATAAAACCCTGCCAGGTTTTGCCCGGAGAAACTTTTGGCGCAAGCTTATGTTTACCAAACATTTTTCCGAAAACATACGCGCCGGAGTCTGCGCCCCATACCAGGAACATGACGTAAAGCAGCCAGAGAGACCCGCTGTACTGGCTTGATTCATAATGCCAGGAACGCAGCGCTACCATTCCCCAGAAAAAAGGAACGATAGTCAAAACGCCAAAAATCAGGCGCAACAGGCGCGAACGACGCCAAAAATTGGCGGAAGCCGGGTAAAACAGCACCAATATCAATGCCGCACACCACCACACAAGCGAGGCCCATAGCGCTATTCGCACCATGGGTAATTCAACAGTGTGTTGAGAGTCCGGCAAAATGAACAACATGAGCGCGAGCAGCAAGCCGCAAAGCACCGCCAGTCCAACCCGTTGCACGTGTGAAGATAAGCCGCACAGTTGGCCCCATTCCCAGGCTGCTAACATGCAAACTACAAGAGTCGCGATAGCGAAGCCCATCGGCGGCAGCCAGAATAGCGCGGCGATAACAACAGGTATTAATACAAACGCAGAAAGCAGGCGATACTTCAGCAAAAGCTACCCCCATCAGGCATCAATGCCACCTGGTGCAGTACCGCCAAAACGACGTTCGCGATTGGCAAAGGCATTCAATGCACCTTCAAAGTCTTGTTCATCGAAATCAGGCCAGAGAACATCGGTAAAATAAAGCTCAGCATAAGCGATTTGCCACAGCAAAAAGTTACTGATTCGATGCTCTCCGCCTGTCCTAATTACTAAATCCACGGGAGCCAGTTCATGCATGCAGACCTGCTGATTAAGCAGCTCTTCATCAATTTGATCAGGGTGCAGTTGCCCTTCCTGAACCTGTTCAGCCAGGCGTCTGACTCCCTGGATAATATCCCAACGCCCGCCATAGTTGGCGGCGATATTCAGCGTTAAACCGGTGTTCTGGCTGGTTAACGCTTCGGCCTTGTGGATACGGTCCTGTAGTCGGGTATTAAAACGGCTAATATCGCCAATAACGCGCAAGCGCACATTGTGGCGATGCAAGCTTTTTACTTCGCTATCCAGCGCCCAGACAAACAGTTCCATCAGCGCGCTCACTTCCTGCGCTGGTCGATTCCAGTTTTCGCTGCTGAAAGCATAGAGCGTCAGAGCGTCAATACCATTATTCGCCGCAAAAGAAACCGCGCGGCGAACGGATTTCGCTCCCGCTTTGTGACCAAAGGCTCGGATTTTCCCTTGTCTTTTCGCCCAGCGACCATTGCCGTCCATAATAATGGCAACATGGCGCGCGCCATGCGCGGGAAAGCTCTCGCTTAAGGGTTGATTAGCAGACAACATAACGCGTATTTATTCCCTGATAAGGATTAAGCGGTGCTCTGGAATCTTGAAGCCTCGTATACACAAAAAAGCCGTGACAAACACGGCTGACCCGACCGGAATGGCACATTCACCTGCGATCAGGTGGCGCAGACTATATCACTGAAGCACAACGCTAACAAATAACGTCGCTGCCCCTGTGTAAATGATCATCAGCTTGCGAAGCGAGTCACGAGTTTGTTCGCTGCTTCACGTGCTTTTGCATCAACCTGCAACACCTGCTCCACGCTTTCCGGTTCGTGGAGATCCATCTCATCAAGAACGGCCTGGTTAAGCGCGGCGATATCAATAAAGCGTATCGAGTGCGCCAGGAAAGCCGCCACCGTGATCTCATTCGCCGCGTTCAACGCCGTCGTTGCCGCCTGCCCTTGTTCAAAGGCGTCTATAGCCAGTTTCAGGCAGGGGTAACGCTGGTAGTCTGGCTCGCAAAAACTCAATGTTCCGATAGTGCGAAAATCAAGCGGGTTTACGCCGGAGCGGACTCGCGAAGGCCATGCCATCGTATGCGCGATGGGGGTGCGCATATCCGGTTCGCCTAATTGCGCCAGTACGCTGCCATCGGTGTAACGCACCATCGAGTGGATCACCGACTGCGGATGGATAAGCACCTCCATCTGGTCGGCGCGAGCGTTGAACAGCCAACGGGCTTCAATATATTCCAGACCTTTATTCATCATGGTGGCGGAATCAACGGAGATTTTACGCCCCATTGACCAGTTCGGATGACGACAGGCTTGATCGGGTGTCATACCCGCAAGCTCAGTCAATGCCGTTTCCCGAAACGGGCCACCAGACCCTGTGAGGATAATTGACGAAACGCCATTATCTTCTAACTTAGCGTACCCCAGGTTATGTTGAATTGTTCCCGGTAAACTCTGAAAAATCGCGTTATGCTCGCTATCAACAGGGAGCAGTTGAGCGCCGTTTTGCTTAACCGCGTCCATAAAAAGACGGCCGCAGGTCACAAGCGACTCTTTATTAGCCAGTAAAACCGTCTTCCCCGCGCCGATAGCTGCAAGCGTCGGCAGTAACCCCGCCGCGCCTACAATGGCCGCCATGACTTGATCTACCTCATCAAGCGAGGCCATTTCACAGGCGGCCTGACGCCCCGACAGCACCTCGGTGCGGCTCCCCTGCTCGCGAAGCGCGTGTCGTACCGCACTGGCGCTTGCCTCATCTTCCATCACAGCGTAGCGAGGATGAAATTCCAGACAATCCTCAATCATGCGCGCCACGTTTTTGCCGGCGACCAGCGCGGTTACGGTAAAGGAATCTGGATTATGACGAACAACATCAAGGGTACTGCCACCAATGGAGCCGGTAGAGCCGAGAATGGTCAAATGCTTCATGAGACGCTCAACAGGGGAAGGAGAAAATCCGCGTCATCGGACGCGCAGCCCAATGCAAAACGCCGCCAGCCAAAACCACAGATCGCGGCTTTGCTGTACGGCGTTATTTACCATCAGCGAGAAATCAGAACTGCATCAGTTCAGTTTCTTTATCGGCCAGAGCCGCATCCACTTTTTTGATAGCAGCATCAGTCAGTTTCTGAACGTCTTCCTGGGAACGACGATCGTCATCTTCACTGATTTCTTTGTCTTTCAGCAGCGCTTTAACTTTATCGTTAGCATCGCGGCGTACGTTACGTACGGCAACGCGAGCCTGTTCAGCCTCGCCACGGACAACTTTAATAAGGTCTTTACGACGCTCTTCCGTCAGCGGCGGCAGCGGAACGCGGATATCGCTGCCCGCAGAGCTTGGGTTCAGACCCAGATCGGAAGCCATAATCGCTTTTTCAACAGCCGGACCCATTGAACGATCGAAGACGTTGATTTTCAGCGTACGGGTATCTTCTACCGTTACGTTAGCAAGCTGGCGCAGCGGCGTTGGGGTGCCGTAATATTCTACGACGATCCCGTCCAGCAGGCTCGGAGAGGCGCGGCCAGTACGAATTTTGCTGATCTGAGTTTTGAAAGCCTCAACGCATTTTTCCATACGCACTTCGGCATCTTTTCTGATATCGCTAATCACGTTACGAATCCTTGAAAACTGGTTTTAGGCAGGCCATCTACGTTCGCGTCACGGCGTAATACGCGGTGAGGATAAGTATAGACCCGTTTAATTCATGGCAACCTGGCGTTACCCATCATCGAAACCGACTTTTAGAGCGGAATCTTACCCGTATTTCGGGCTCACGGAAATTAATCCGTGATCAAAGTGCCTTCTTTTTCGCCCATCACTACGCGACGCAGCGCGCCCGGCTTGTTCATGTTGAACACGCGGATCGGCAAGCTGTGGTCACGCGCCAGGGTAAAAGCGGCAAGATCCATGACTTTCAGCTCTTTTTCGAGCACTTCCTGATAAGTCAGCTGCTCATAGAGCGTAGCGGCCGGATCTTTCATCGGATCGGCGGAATAAACGCCGTCGACTTTCGTCGCTTTCAACACGACGTCGGCTTCAATTTCAATGCCGCGCAGGCAAGCTGCGGAGTCGGTGGTAAAGAACGGGTTGCCCGTGCCGGCAGAGAGGATCACTACGCGGTTATTACGCAGCAGACTGATAGCCTCTGCCCAGCTGTAGTTGTCGCACACGCCGTTAAGCGGAATGGCGGACATCAGTCGAGCGTTCACATAGGCGCGGTGAAGCGCGTCGCGCATCGCCAGACCGTTCATCACGGTGGCAAGCATGCCCATGTGGTCGCCCACAACGCGATTCATACCCGCTTTCGCAAGGCCTGCGCCGCGGAACAAATTGCCGCCGCCGATGACCACCCCGACCTGGATACCCAGTTCAACCAGTTCTTTAATTTCCTGCGCCATGCGATCCAGTATGCTCGCATCAATACCGAAGCCTTCTGCACCTTGCAGCGCTTCGCCACTCAGCTTGAGCAGAATGCGTTTATAAACGGGTTTTGCATTGGTAGCCATGTTTCTTTCCTGGAACTGTCAACGAATGGGATGATTACTGGCGACATCTTGCGTCGCGTTAGCGCCTTTGCTGTATAAGAGCAGGCTGAATTTGTAAGGCAGATAAAAAGGAGCCGCCCTCAGGCGGCTCGCTTACAGCATTAAGACTGTTTAGACATGGCAGCAACTTCTGCTGCGAAGTCAGTCTCAACTTTCTCGATGCCTTCACCTACTTCGAAGCGGATGAAGTTGATAACGTCAGCGTTGTGCTCTTTCAGCAGCTGGCCAACGGTTTTGCTCGGATCAACAACGAAAGGCTGACCAGTCAGAGAAACTTCGCCGGTGAATTTCTTCATGCGGCCTTCAACCATTTTCTCTGCGATTTCTTTCGGCTTGCCAGACTGCATGGCGATGTCCAGCTGAACCTGGTACTCTTTCTCAACCACTTCAGCAGATACGTCTTCCGGCTTAACGAATTCCGGCTTGCTTGCAGCAACGTGCATAGCCAGTTGCTTGATCAGCTCTTCGTCAGCGCCTTTAGCGGAGATCAGAACGCCGATGCGCGCGCCGTGCAGGTAGCTGCCAAGCTCCGCGCCTTCAAGGGCGGCAACGCGGCGAATGTTGATGTTCTCACCAATTTTCGCAACCAGCGCCACGCGCTCTTCTTCGAACTGCGCTTTCAGCACTTCAACGTCAGTGATTTTGCCAGCAACAGCGGCATTCAGCACTTTGTCAGCAAACGCCTGGAAACCGCCGTCTTTAGCAACGAAGTCGGTCTGGCAGTTAACTTCCAGAATCACGCCGTAGTCGCCTTCGATTTTGGTTTTGATCACGCCGTCAGCAGCTACGTTGCCTGCTTTTTTCGCAGCTTTAATCGCACCAGACTTACGCATGTTCTCGATTGCCAGCTCGATGTCGCCATTGGCTTCAGTCAGCGCTTTTTTGCAATCCATCATGCCAGCGCCAGTACGTTCGCGCAGCTCTTTTACCAGGGAAGCGGTAATTTCAGCCATTCTATAATCCTCGGTTATCTCATTTGGGGAGATATACCCTACCGGCTTCAGGTTACAGTCTGTGCCGTACCATAAATGCAGGCGGGTATAGGCCTGGCGTGCCTGAACGGTGTCTGACAAGCCAGACTCAAACAAAAAAGGGGCCTGAAGACAGGCCCCCTAACCAAACTTGTTACTACCTGGTTAATAAGGGCTCAGTACGAGCGAACCTTATTATTCAGCTTCTACGAAGCTTTCTTCCGCCTGAGAAGCCAGGTCCTGAGAACGGCCTTCGCGTACGGTTGCAGCAACAGCGTTCAGGTACAGGCTAACAGCACGGATTGCGTCGTCGTTACCCGGGATAACGAAGTCAACGCCGTCCGGATCGGAGTTGGTATCAACGATAGCAAATACCGGGATGCCCAGGTTGTTTGCTTCTTTGATAGCGATGTGTTCGTGATCGGCGTCGATAACAAACAGTGCGTCCGGCAGGCCGCCCATGTCTTTGATACCGCCCAGGCTGTTTTCCAGCTTGTCCAGTTCACGAGTACGCATCAGCGCTTCTTTCTTGGTCAGCTTGTCGAAAGTGCCGTCCTGAGACTGAGTTTCCAGGTCTTTCAGACGCTTGATGGACTGACGAACGGTTTTCCAGTTGGTCAGCATGCCGCCCAGCCAGCGATGGTTCACGAAGAACTGATCGCAGCTCAGAGCCGCTTCTTTTACCGCTTCGCTAGCAGCGCGTTTGGTACCGACGAACAGGATCTTGCCTTTACGGGAAGAAATTTTGCTCAGCTCAGCCAGGGCTTCGTTGAACATCGGTACGGTTTTCTCAAGGTTGATGATGTGAACTTTGTTACGCGCACCGAAGATGAACGGCTTCATTTTCGGGTTCCAGTAACGGGTCTGGTGACCAAAGTGAACACCAGCCTTGAGCATATCGCGCATGGAAACAGTTGCCATGTTTAAAACCTCTATATAAAAGTATGGGGTTATGCCTCCACGTATCCCATATTGCCGACCCCGAAGGGCACCCCGGAATATGTGCCGATACGTGTGTGTTGTTACACAAAGTGAGAGTAATAACTTCTGCGCCTGTTTTTGGTACAGAAGTCCGGCGCGCTTTATATCACAAAACCGGCCTCAACTCCAATAGTTGTTCATATCCCCTGCGCTTCATTAATCTCAATTTGGCACCCCTGGCCGCGCCCTGATAACATTGTTTTCACTTTCACTCTTATTTGTCGGGAATCCGGCAACAGCGGACCTGAATATGGCTATTTCAATTAAGACCCCAGAAGAAATCGAAAAAATGCGCGTCGCCGGTAAGCTTGCCGCCGAGGTGCTGGAGATGATCGAAGCGCACGTCAAGCCCGGCGTCAGCACCGGCGAGCTGGACCGTATCTGCCACGACTACATCACTCAACATCAGCACGCTATCTCAGCAAGCCTGAACTACCACGGCTTCCCGAAATCTGTCTGCATCTCCGTCAACGAAGTGGTTTGCCACGGCATTCCGGACGATGACAAAATTTTAAAAGACGGCGATATCGTTAACATCGATGTGACTGTTATTAAAGATGAATATCATGGCGACACGTCGAAAATGTTTATCGTCGGCAAGCCGACTATTCTTGGCGAGCGTCTGTGCCGCATCACGCAGGAAAGTCTCTATGTCGCGTTGCGCATGGTAAAACCGGGCATTCGCCTGCGCAGCCTTGGCGCCGCCATCCAAAAATTCGTTGAGGCGGAAGGGTTTTCCGTCGTGCGCGAATATTGCGGCCACGGCATTGGCCGCGGCTTCCACGAAGAGCCGCAAGTGCTGCACTATGATGCAGATGATGGCGGCGTGGTGCTGCAAGCGGGCATGACCTTTACCGTAGAGCCGATGGTGAACGCCGGCGATTACCGTATCCGCACCATGAAAGACGGCTGGACGGTGAAAACCAAAGACCGCAGCTTGTCTGCTCAGTACGAGCATACTATTGTGGTGACGGAAAACGGCTGCGAAATTTTGACGTTGCGTAAGGACGACACGATCCCCAACATCATTTCGCATAACGATTAATAAGAAGCCGGCGCCAGCCGGCTTTTTTTATGGGCGGCGCATGATGAGTAATAGTTTACCCGAGCAGTATGCGAACACGGCTCTTGCCTCTTTGACGGATGTGCCACCCTCCCCTGCCGCATGGCCGCAAGAAGCCTTACACTGCGCGGCGATAAAACAGCGCCTTGACGACTTCCAGCGCTGGCTGGGCATCGCGTTTGACAGCGGCGTCAGCGCTGAAGATCTCGTTGAAGCGCGCACGGAATTTATCGACCAGATTTTGCAGCGCCTCTGGCTGCAATACGGCTTTGGCGACGTGGAAGAAGCGGCGCTGGTCGCCGTCGGCGGCTACGGACGCGGCGAGCTGCATCCGCTCTCGGATATCGATCTCCTGGTGCTTAGCCGCAAGCGGTTGACCGAGGCGCAGGCGCAAAAAGTGGGCGAGCTGTTAACCCTGCTCTGGGATGTGAAGCTTGAAGTGGGCCACAGCGTGCGCACGCTTGAAGAGTGCCTGCTTGAAGGGCTTTCCGATTTAACCGTCGCCACTAACCTCATTGAATCCCGGCTGCTGATTGGCGACGTCGCGCTGTTTCTGGAACTGCAAAAGCACATTTTCAGCGACGGCTTTTGGCCTTCTGAAAAGTTTTTCCCGGCAAAAGTGCAAGAGCAGCACGAGCGCCACCAGCGCTACCATGGCACCAGTTACAATCTTGAACCGGACATTAAAAGCAGCCCTGGCGGCCTGCGCGATATCCATACCTTGCAATGGGTCGCCCGCCGCCACTTCGGCGCCACGTCGCTGCGTGAGATGGTGGGGTTTGGCTTTCTGACGGAAGCGGAGCGCAACGAGCTCGACGAATGCCAGCACTTGTTGTGGCGCATCCGCTTCGCCCTGCATCTGGAGCTGAACCGCTACGACAACCGGCTGCTGTTCGACCGCCAGCTTAGCGTCGCCCAGCGCCTGGACTATCAGGGCGAAGGCAACGAGCCGGTCGAGCAGATGATGAAAGATTTTTATCGCGTCACCCGCCGGGTAAGCGAACTGAATCAGATGCTGCTGCAACTCTTCGACGAAGCGATACTGGCGCTCTCCACCGATGAAAAACCCCGTCCGCTGGACGATGATTTCCAGCTGCGCGGCACGCTTATCGACCTGCGCGACGAAACGCTTTTCATCCGCGAGCCGCAGGCGATACTGCGAATGTTTTACGCTATGGTGCGCAACCGGGACATCACCGGCATCTATTCCACCACCCTGCGGCATTTGCGCCACGCCCGCCGTCACCTCAAACAGCCATTGTGCTTTATCCCGGAGGCGCGCTCGCTGTTCTTAACCATGCTGCGCCATCCAGGCGCAGTCAGCCGCGGGCTGGTGCCGATGCACCGTCACAGCGTGCTGTGGGCCTATATGCCGCAGTGGTCGCATATCGTCGGCCAGATGCAGTTCGACCTTTTCCACGCCTATACCGTTGACGAGCACACCATCCGCGTGTTGCAAAAGCTGGAAAGCTTCGCGCATGAAGAAACGCGTGCGAAACACCCGCTGTGCGTCGATTTGTGGCCGCGTCTGTCGCACCCCGAGCTTATTCTGATTGCCGCCTTGTTCCATGACATCGCCAAAGGGCGCGGCGGAGACCATTCCATCCTCGGCGCGCAGGACGTACTGAAATTCGCTGAGCTGCACGGTCTGAATTCCCGGGAAACGCAGCTGGTCGCCTGGCTCGTGCGCCAGCACCTGCTGATGTCGGTTACCGCCCAAAGGCGTGATATCCAGGATCCGGAAGTGATCAAGCAGTTCGCCGAAGAGGTGCAGACGGAAAACCGCCTGCGCTTCCTGGTCTGCCTGACGGTGGCGGATATTTGCGCCACCAACGAAACGCTCTGGAACAGCTGGAAGCAGAGCCTGCTGCGCGAGCTTTACTTCGCGACCGAAAAACAGCTGCGCCGCGGTATGCAGAACACACCGGATATGCGCGAACGCGTGCGCCACCATCAGGTACAGGCGCTGGCGCTGCTGCGCATGGAAAATATCAACGAAGAGGCGCTGCATCATATCTGGGCGCGCTGCCGGGCCAACTACTTTGTTCGCCATAGCCCAAACCAGCTCGCCTGGCATGCCCGCCATCTGCTGAAACACGACCTAAGCCAGCCGCTGATTTTATTAAGCCCGCAGGCCACGCGCGGCGGCACGGAAATTTTTATCTGGAGCCCGGACCGCCCTTATCTTTTCGCCGCCGTCTGCGCCGAACTGGATCGGCGTAACTTAAGCGTTCACGACGCGCAAATCTTCACGACCCGGGACGGCATGGCGATGGATACCTTCATCGTGCTGGAGCCGGACGGCAGCCCGCTTTCCGCCGACCGGCACGAAGCGATTCGCCATGGGCTTGAGCAGGCGATTACTCAGCGGACGTGGCAGCCGCCGCAGCCGCGCCGACAGCCAGCCAAACTGCGTCATTTTACCGTGGAAACGGAAGTCAATTTCCTGCCGACGCATACCGAAAGGCGGTCATTTCTTGAGCTTATCGCCCTCGACCAGCCAGGGCTTCTGGCCCGCGTCGGCCAGGTGTTCGCCGACCTTGGAATTTCGCTGCATGGCGCCAGAATCACCACAATCGGGGAGCGAGTAGAAGATTTATTTATAATCGCGACAGCGGACCGGCGCGCCCTTAATAATGTGCTGCAACAAGAGGTACAACAACGGTTGACAGCGGCCCTCAATCCAAACGATAAAGGGTAAACCCATTTTTACATCGTTAAGTGAACCATCAGGAAAGAGCAAATAATGCATCAGCTACAAAATGTTATTGAAACCGCCTTTGAACGTCGCGCAGAGATCACCCCGGCTAACGTAGATACCGTTACCCGTGAAGCGGTGAACCAGGTTATCGCCCTGCTGGATCGCGGCGAACTGCGCGTGGCAGAGAAAATCGACGGCCAGTGGGTCACCCACCAGTGGCTGAAGAAAGCGGTTCTGCTCTCCTTCCGCATTAACGACAATCAGGTCATCGAAGGCGCGGAAAGCCGCTATTTCGATAAAGTGCCGATGAAATTCGCCAACTATGACGAAGCGCGTTTCCAGAAAGAAGGTTTCCGCGTCGTGCCGCCAGCGGCCGTCCGTCAGGGGGCGTTTATCGCGCGCAACACCGTGCTGATGCCTTCTTACGTGAACATCGGCGCGTTCGTTGATGAAGGCACCATGGTCGATACCTGGGCAACCGTCGGCTCCTGCGCGCAGATTGGCAAAAACGTTCACCTCTCCGGCGGCGTGGGCATCGGCGGCGTGCTGGAGCCGTTGCAGGCTAACCCGACCATCATCGAAGATAACTGCTTCATCGGCGCGCGTTCTGAAATCGTGGAAGGCGTGATCGTCGAAGAAGGCGCGGTTATCTCTATGGGTGTCTACATCGGCCAGAGCACTAAAATTTATGACCGCGAAACGGGCGAAGTCCACTACGGCCGCGTTCCGGCAGGCTCGGTAGTGGTTTCCGGCAACCTGCCGTCGAAAGATGGCTCTTACAGCCTTTACTGCGCCGTTATCGTGAAAAAAGTGGATGCGAAAACCCGCGGTAAGGTTGGCATCAACGAATTGCTGCGCACTATCGACTGACAGCAGTAAAAAAGGCGGGCATAGCCCGCCTTTTTGCTCTCTGATGGTGGCGGAAAAGGATATTTTCGTGAATTATCTATAGGTTAATGATTCCCCAGGGGGCCCGCTTATGTACGATAATCTGAAGAGTCTTGGCATAACCAATCCTGATGAAATCGACCGTTACAGTCTTCGCCAGGAAGCGAACAACGACATTCTGAAAATCTATTTTCAGAAAGACAAAGGCGAGTTCTTCGCCAAAAGCGTGAAGTTTAAATATCCGCGCCAGCGCAAAACGGTGGTGGCCGACGGCGTAGGGCAAGGCTTTAAAGAAGTGCAGGAGATAAGCCCTAACCTGCGTTACGTGATTGATGAGCTAGACCAGATCTGCCAGCGCGACCGCACTGAAGTGGATCTCAAACGTAAAATCCTCGACGATCTGCGCCATTTAGAAAGCGTGGTCGCCAACAAGATCAGCGAAATCGAATCCGATCTCGAAAAGCTCACCCGCAATAAATAATTCCCCGGGGCTGGCGCGCCAGCCCGTTTTATTTCCTGCTCCGAAGCCGCATCACGCTCCCCTTCTTTGCCTGTACAAACCGGAAGCCATAAAAAAGGCCGCCCGGGGCGGCCTTGTTAGCACAACGCGTTTTACTGCATCAGTAAGTAAATAGAGCTGTCGCCGCGCTGAATGTTCAGCGCCAGCACCGACGGTTTGCTGTCGAGGATTTTGCGCAGTTCGGCGATGTTATTCACCGGCTGCTGGTTCGCCCCGACAATAATGTCGCCTTTCTTAAGCCCGATGCGAGCGGCCTGTGAGTTAGCCTTCACGTTATTGACGATAACGCCCTGGTCTTTGCCGGTACGGTTGCTCATCTCCGCCCCTTCAATGCCGTTAAAGACAGTGGAGGACTCGACCTGCGTCTGGCTGCTCTGTTGCAGCTCCAGATTCACGTTCACCTCTTTGCCTTCACGCAGCAGGCCAAGCGTCAGCTTGCTGCCCACCGGCATCGTGCCGACCTGCGCACGCAACGCCGCAAAGCTGTTAATCGGTTTGCCGTTCAGCGAGGTGATCACGTCACCTGCCTTAATACCTGCTTTAGCAGCGGAAGAGTTCGGCATAACCTGGCTGACGAACGCGCCGCGCTGGGCATCGACTTTCATCGCCTTAGCCAGTTCGGAGTTAAGTTCGGTGCCAAGAATACCCAGTTCGCCGCGTTTCACCTGACCGTATTGCACCATCTGCGCAGTGAGGTTTTTTACCATGTTGCTTGGAATAGCAAAGCCGATACCGATATTGCCGCCGTCCGGCGCCAGGATAGCGGTGTTGATGCCGATAAGCTCGCCGTTCAGGTTAACCAGCGCGCCGCCGGAGTTACCGCGGTTGATAGCCGCGTCGGTCTGGATAAAGTTCTCGTAGTTTTCGGCATTCAGGCCGCTGCGGCCCAGCGCCGAGACGATACCGGATGTCACCGTTTCCCCCAGACCGAACGGGTTACCGATAGCGACGGTATAGTCGCCTACGCGCAGTTGATCGGAATCGGCGATTTTAATTGCCGTCAGATTTTTCGGATCCTGAATCTGGATAAGCGCGATATCCGAGCGCGGATCTTTGCCGACCATTTTCGCGTCGAGCTTACGCCCGTCGCTCAGTTGCACTTTAATCGAGGTGGCGTTATCCACTACGTGGTTGTTTGTCACCACATAGCCTTTCGCGGCATCAATAATTACGCCGGAACCCAGCGCCATAAATTTCTGCTGCTGGCCGCCGTCGCCGCCTTCAATGCCGCCCTGGCAGAACGGCGAGCTCTGGAAAGGTGAACCTTCCTGGCAGAACGGCGAATTATCACCAAAGAATTGCTGGAAATTGCGCGGCAGGCGCGGCGTATTCACCGTGGTGCTGCCTTCAACGTTAATGCTCACCACTGATGGCATCACTTTCTCCAGCATCGGCGCCAGGCTCGGCATTTGTTGCGAGGTGGCGGATGAAGATGCCGTCTCGGCGGCGAAAGCAGACACCGGCCCCAGCGCCAAACCCAGACTCAGAGCCAGCGCACTCATTGCTAACGTGGTTTTTTTCATCTTTTCAATCTCAGCTAAAAGTTACGTCAATTACTTGCTGTGTACGTGACAGTAAGAGTGAGTTTATAGCGCGAAGTTCCAACGTTAAGTTTCTGAAAAAGTAAAAATTTATTGAGCGTCTTTACAAAAGTCGCACTATTTATTCTACCGCCATCAGGCGCCGGTATTCATCCCATGCATATAAATCGGTCATGCCGCTGATATAATCCTGGATCAAACGACAGCGGTAATAATATTCCCATAGCGGATAATCGGCCGCCTCAGCATGTAGGTTATTCACTGCTTCAATATAAGCCAGCCGGTGCCGTCCGGAAAGTTTGTGAAATAACCGCGTTTCGATAGGCAAGCGCCTGACCCCTTCGGTTTCCACCAGCTCGCGAAAATCCGTCAGCGGCAGCTTTAACAGCGGCTGATAAATATCCAGCAAACCGCTAATGACCCGGTAGCCCTGTAATTCCAGCTGCTCGACATCCGGGTGATTAAACACCCGCCGCACAGCCACCCGCTTGTATAACTCAAGCAGGCGGCTCGAAGGGCTTTCATCTTCCAGCAAAGCCTGATTAAAAGAACCATCAAAAACAGCGGGTAAATTTTCAATAAACCGCTGCGCGGCATAGGGCACCAGTTTATTTAGCGTATTAACGCGCAAATACATAAAAAACTGATCTTCCGTTATTCGCTGCAACGGGTTGGTTTTCGCTTTTTCATAAGCGTTTTCCACAACCTGGGCGAAAAGATCTTCCGGCTGATGTTCACCCCAGGATTCATACAGATGCTGATAAAGCCGTTCAACGGTAAATATGCGTTTTTCTACCGCATCTTCAAGGTCGGCCACGCAATAAGAGATATCATCCGCCGCTTCCATTATCCAGGTTAACGGGAAACGGCTATATTCGCCAAGCGACAGCTCTTTACGTAAGCGGGAAATATATCCCTCTTCCGCCAGGTAAAAACCTGGCTTTTTCATCAAATAGCTATGGCTTTCCGGCACCGGGCCGACGTGCCACGCCGGGCGCGTATATTTCAGAATGCAGCCCACCTGCGCCCAGGTCAGGTTCATGCGCAGCAAAGTATGTACAAGGCGGATCCCCTGCGCGTTGCCCTCAAAATGGCACAAATCCTGGCGTATTTTGCGGCGCAGCGCATTAAGGTCATCTTCGCCTTCCTGCAACTTCAGCACCGCAACCGCGCAGCGGTCATGGCTCAGCGGCTGGCTGGCGGCATCAATGGGAAAAAGACGCTGGCTGAACCAGTCGTTTATCGCCGCTTCGCCAAAATGGCCGAACGGCGGATTGCCGATGTCGTGCATCAGGCAGGCCATTTCTACAATGCTTTCAAACGGCCCGGTCAGCTCCGCCAGGCCATACTGCTCGAGCTTGCCCTGCTCTTTCAGGCGGCTTAATACCTCTTTAGCGATATAACGCCCTACCTGCTGCACCTCCAGCGAATGGGTCAACCGCGTGCGCACTGCGGCGTTGCGCTCAAGCGGAAAAACCTGCGTTTTTTGCTGCAACCGGCGAATGGCGGGAGAGTTAATGACGCGCCCCCGATCGCTTTCGAAAATACGCAAAATTTCATGCTCGCTTTTTACGCCCTGCGGCGAGCGATACCGACGGCGCCAGTTTATTTTATTGCGAAAATCGATCTCAGCCATAGCCTCCCCCGGGCCGCGCGCTTACGCGAATTAAATCCTTGTTGCTTGCCATGATAGACTATCCCTGTAAATCCATCATTTAGCGAGTATCTCTATGAAAGCAGGCATTATTGGTGCAATGGAAGAAGAAGTTACGCTGCTGCGTGACAAAATTGAAAACCGCCAGACGCTGAAACTGGCGGGCTGCGAGATTTATACCGGCACGCTTAACGGCGTGGAAGTCGCTCTGCTGAAGTCCGGCATTGGTAAAGTCTCCGCCGCCATGGGCGCAACGCTGCTTCTTGAACACTGCAAGCCTGATCTCATCATCAACACCGGCTCGGCGGGCGGCCTTGCGCCAACCCTTAAGGTGGGCGATATCGTGGTTTCCGATGAAGTGCGCTATCACGACGCCGACGTCACCGCCTTCGGCTACGAATATGGCCAGATGGCGGGCTGCCCGGCGGCTTTCAAAGCGGATGAAAAACTGATTGCCGCAGCGCAGGCCTGCATCGGCGAGCTTAACCTGCACGCCGTGCGCGGCCTGGTGGTCAGCGGCGACGCCTTTATTAACGGCGCCGACGCGCTGGCGCGTATTCGCCAGAACTTCCCGCAGGCCATTGCGGTAGAGATGGAGGCCACCGCTATCGGCCACGTCTGCCATAACTTTGGCGTGCCGTTCGTGGTAGTGCGCGCCATTTCCGACGTGGCGGACCAGCAGTCGCATCTGAGCTTTGAGGAGTTCCTCGCGGTGGCGGCGAAGCAATCCAGCCTGATGGTGGAAACGCTGCTCGTTTCGTTAAGCCGTGGCTAAGCGGTTGCCTTACAGGGCGCTCGCCGCCCTGCTTCTTTCGCTCCCGGCGTGGCTGATGGCCGCGCCGCGCGTGATTTCCCTCTCCCCTTCCAATACCGAGCTCGCTTTCGCGGCGGGCATTACGCCCATCGCGGCCAGCGCTTACTCAGACTACCCCGCCGCGGCGAAAAAACTTGAGCAGGTGGCGAACTGGCAGGGCATGAACCTTGAGCGCATTGTGGCGCTCAAGCCCGACCTGGTGCTGGCCTGGCGCGGCGGCAATGCCGAACGCCAGGTTAACCAGCTTAAATCGCTAGGCATTCAGGTTATGTGGATAGATCCGGCGACAGTGGAGCAGGTCGCTGAGGCGCTTCGCAGGCTTGCGCCCTTCAGTCCTACGCCGGAAAAGGCCAGGACGGCGGCTGACGCGCTAATGCAGGACTTCGTTACGTTGAAAAAGCAGTATGCCGGGAAAGCGAAAAAGCGCGTCTTTCTGCAATTTGGCGGACAGCCGCTTTTCACCACCAATAAAAGCTCCATTCAAAACCAGTTGGTGGAGGTGTGCGGCGGTGAAAATATTTTCGCCGACAGCCCTGCGCCCTGGCCGCAGGTGAGCCGCGAACAGGTGCTGATGCGCCAGCCGCAGCTCATCATCACCACCGGCGATGAACAGCAAATTCCGCAAATAACGCAGTTCTGGCACGAGCAGCTACAAGTTCCGGTTATCACCGTGAAAGACGACTGGTTTGAGCGCGCCGGGCCGCGTATTATCCTCGCCGCGAAACAGATCTGCCAGGCGCTGGCAGCCACGAATTAACGAGTCGAGGGACGAGGTAAGGACATGCTGGTTTATTGGCTGGATATCATAGGCACAGCCGTATTCGCCATCTCTGGCGTTTTACTGGCCGGCAAGCTGCGGATGGATCCGTTCGGCGTACTGGTATTAGGCGTAGTGACGGCGGTAGGCGGCGGCACCATCCGCGACATGGCGCTCGATCACGGCCCGGTCTTCTGGGTTAAAGATCCCACCGACCTGGTAGTGGCGATGGTCACCTGCCTGCTGACCATTATCCTGGTGCGCCAGCCGCGCCGCCTGCCGAAGTGGATCCTTCCGGTGCTGGATGCCGTAGGCCTGGCGGTGTTCGTCGGCATCGGCGTTAATAAGGCGTTCCTCGCCGGCACCGGGCCGCTGGTGGCTATCTGCATGGGGGTGGTGACTGGCGTCGGCGGCGGCATTATCCGCGACGTGCTGGCTCGCGAAATTCCCATGATCCTGCGAACTGAAATTTACGCGACCGCCTGCATCGCTGGCGGCATTGTCCATGCCACTGCCTTTTATACATTTAACGTGCCGCTGGAACAGGCCAGCATGATCGGCATGGCGGTCACACTCGCCATTCGCCTCGCCGCTATCCGCTGGCACCTTAAGCTGCCCACCTTCGCGCTGGACGATCATGCATAAACAAAAAAGCCGTGTCTCACAACACGGCTTTTCTTTTACCTGACTACCTGACGGGATTAGATGCTGAAGGAAGAACCGCAGCCGCAGGTGCTGGTGGCGTTCGGGTTGGTCACCACGAAACGGGAACCTTCCAGCCCTTCGGTGTAATCCACCGAGCCTCCCACCAGATATTGCAGGCTCATCGGGTCGACAACCAGCCCGACGCCCTGTTTTTCGATGGTCATATCGCCGTCGTTGATCTGGTCATCAAAGGTAAAACCGTACTGGAAGCCGCTGCAACCGCCACCGGTGATGTAGACGCGCAGTTTCAGGTTCGGATTCTCTTCATCCGCGATCAGGCTTTTTACTTTATTGGCTGCTGCATCGGTAAATTGCAGAGGCAGCGCTACGTCATCACTCATTTTATGCTCCCAACGAAGACCGCAATCGGGCAAAGAATAACCCGATCTTTAAGGCCATTATCTATTACCCTGGTAAATCGTTCAAGTATTCTGCCCGGCCTGCGCTTGCTGTTCCGCCTGCTGTTTTGCCAGGGTACGGGCGAGGATAGAGGAATAAAGCGGTTTGCCGCCAAGGAATTGCGCCAGCAGCGTAGCGCCAAGACAGGTGATGATCATTGGCAGAATGAGCTGGTAATTATCGGTCATCTCCAACACCAGCACGATGCCGGTCAGCGGCGCCCGTACGGAGGCGGCGAACAGCGCGCCCATGCCGGCAATGGCGAAGGTGCCGGCATCAAGATGATAGGCAGGAAACCAGGCGGCGCAGGCCATGCCGAACGCGGTGCCAAGCAGCGTGCCGAGCGCCAGCATCGGCGCGAAAATGCCGCCCGGCGCGCCCGAGGCGAAGCATAAAAGCGTGGTGATGACCCTGGCGATAAAAATAAACAGCAGCATGCCGACGCTAAAGTTGCCCGCCGCCGCGATGGGGATAAGATTAAAGCCGCCGCCCGCCGCCGCAGGCTCAATCAGCGCCAGCACGCCGCACAGCCCGCCCAGCGCGCCGCCTACCAGCACCCACTTCGTGATATTGCCGCCGTGAATACGCTGGAACATATCCTGGGCGCGAAACACCAGATGGTTAAACAGCGGCCCCACCGCGCCGAAAACGATGCCGAGCATCAGATAGAGCCAGAGGGTATTCACCGGCGCGTTGCTGAGTTTTCCCACTTCGATTACCGCGTTTTCGCCGTTGAAAATGCGAAAGACGATGCTCGACATAATCACGCCGGTAAAAACCGCTTTAATAGAGATAAGGTTGTAGCGAAACTGCGGGCGCATCTCCTCAATGATGAACAGGATGCCCGCCAGCGGCGCGTTGAACGCTGCCGACAGCCCCGAAGCCGCCCCGGTCGCCAGCAGCGTATGGCGCGCTTCCGCGCCGCGCATGCGAAAAATATCCAGCACCATGCGACCGACATTGCCGCCAATCTGCACCGTCGGCCCTTCGCGCCCCAGCACCATGCCTGCGCCGAGGGTGCCCATGCCGCCGATAAACTTCACCGGCAATACCCGCCACCAGCGCACCGGGCGCAACTCTTCCAGCGCCCCTTCTATTTCCGGGATGCCGGAGCCGCCCGCTTCCGGCGCGAAGCGGCGCACCAGCCAGTAGCCCACCATCGCCAGCAGCGCGGAGACAATAAACGCCAGCGGCCAGACCAGCCAGGCGCGATCGGCCACCTGCGCCAGCATGCCGATGCGGTTTTGCTGCACCCAGGTCACGGCGCGCTCAAACGCAACCCCGGCCAGTCCCGCCAGCGTGCCGACGACTACCGCCATCAACAAAATAGCCAGAGGAGTTTTGTCGCGGCGGATCAGGTGGCGAATCATCATCAGGCGGCGTAAGCGGAGCCGCTGTTGTGCTCTGAAAGTGGAAGTTTGTGGTTTCATGCCATCATCATTTGTGGGTAAAACAGAATGCGCACGCTATTTTACCTGCCGCTCGCCGCTGCGTCGCATGAATAATCCCTTAAGATTGTGGTGGTTCAATCGGGCAAAACTTTCATAACCTGGACGGGATGCCTTAGAATAGCCCGTTATCTCTTTTCCCACGAATCAGGAGCCGATTCATGAGTAAGTCTGAAAACCTCTACGCCGCCGCCCGCGAACTTATTCCCGGCGGCGTTAACTCGCCGGTACGCGCCTTTACCGGCGTGGGCGGCGTCCCGCTGTTTATCGAGCGTGCGGACGGGGCTTACCTGTATGACGCCGACGGCAAAGCCTATATCGACTATGTAGGCTCCTGGGGCCCGATGGTGCTTGGCCATAACCACCCGGCTATCCGCAATGCGGTGATTGAAGCGGCGCAGCGCGGCCTGAGCTTTGGCGCGCCTACCGAGATGGAAGTGAAAATGGCGCAGCTCGTCACCGAGCTGGTGCCGACGATGGATATGGTGCGCATGGTAAACTCCGGCACCGAAGCGACCATGAGCGCCATCCGCCTGGCGCGCGGTTTTACCGGCCGCGACAAAATCATCAAGTTTGAAGGCTGCTACCACGGTCACGCCGATCACCTGCTGGTGAAAGCGGGCTCCGGCGCGCTGACCCTCGGCCAGCCCAATTCGCCTGGCGTACCGGCGGATTTCGCGAAGCACACGCTTACCTGCACTTACAACGATCTTGCCTCCGTACGTGAGGCTTTCGAACTGTATCCGCAGGATATCGCCTGTATTATCGTCGAGCCGGTGGCAGGCAATATGAACTGCATTCCGCCGCAGCCCGATTTTCTGCCGGGCCTGCGCGCCTTGTGCGATGAGTTCGGCGCGCTGCTGATTATCGATGAAGTCATGACCGGTTTTCGCGTAGCGCTGGCAGGAGCGCAGGCGCATTACCATGTTGAGCCGGACCTCACCTGCCTTGGCAAAATCATCGGCGGCGGCATGCCGGTAGGCGCCTTCGGCGGACGTCGCGAAATTATGCAAGCGCTGGCGCCGACCGGGCCGGTCTACCAGGCGGGCACGCTCTCCGGCAACCCGATTGCCATGGCGGCGGGTTACGCCTGCCTGAGCGAAGTGGCCCAGCCGGGCATACATGCCACCCTGAATGATCTCACGACTCGCCTGGCCGAAGGGCTGCGCGAAGCGGCTTCAGAAGCGGGCATCCCGCTGGTGGTCAACCACGTAGGCGGCATGTTCGGCCTTTTCTTCACCCGCGCGCAAAGCGTAACGTGCTACAAAGATGTGCTCGCCTGCGACGTTGAACGCTTCAAGCGTTTCTTCCATCTGATGCTGGAAGAAGGCGTTTACTTTGCTCCTTCCGCCTTCGAGGCAGGGTTTATGTCTGTCGCCCACAGCGAAGAGGATATCAACAACACCATTGACGCCGCCCGTCGGGTGTTTGCGAAGCTGTAACCTGTCCCGGCGGCCATAAAAAAAGGCGGGGTTATCCCCGCCTTTTTATTTGCCTTCTCGCCGCCTCTCGCGGGCAGCGCTACGCTTACCGGCTTTGCTTCCTCAGCAGATAAACAAAGTACGGCGCGCCGATAAATGTCGCCAGCAGCCCTGCCGGGATCTGATACGGGAAGAGAATCATGCGCCCGCACCAGTCGGCAAACAGCATCAGCATGCCGCCCAGCAGCGCAGAGATAACCAGCTGCGGCAGCGCACGCCGAAAGCCCATCAGCCGGGTAATGTGCGGCGCCATCAGCCCGACAAAACTCAACGGCCCGATGGTCAACGTGGCGGCGGCGGTCAGCGCGGCGGCAAGCAACAGCAGCGCGATGCGTGCTGGCGTCAGCGCCATGCCAACGGCCCGGGCGGTATCGCCGCCGAGCGGGAGAATGGTCAGCCAGCGGCGACAAAACGGCGTTACCGCCAGCAGCACAATCATCACGCCCAGCGAGCGCAGCGCATGTTGCGGCGTCACGCTGTAAGTCGATCCGGAAAGCCAGGTGATAACCTGCGCCATGCGCGGGTCGCCGCTCGCCTGAAGCATCACCAGCATCATGGTAAAAGCGGTGCTCAGCGCCATCCCTGCCAGCAGCATACGGTGCGGCGAAAAGCCTCCGCGCCCGGCGGCGATAAGAATCACAAGCAGCGTGCCCGCCGCGCCCAGGCTGCCGGCGGGCAGCAGCCAGGCAAAGGCGTCTACCGGTACGAAGAAGAGCATTAATACCACGCCGAAAGCGGCGCCAGCGCTGATACCCAGCACTTCGGGGCTGGCCATCGGGTTGCCGGTGAGGCGCTGGATAATACAACCCGCCACCGCCAGCATGGCGCCGGCGCTGAGCGCCGCCAGCACCCGCGGCCAGCGCCACGGCATCATCTCATTGAACAACGCGCCGCTGGCCCATTGCCATCCCTGCGCGTCGCGGCCCAGACAAAGCGCCGCCGCCAGCATCGCCAACAGCAGCAGCAATCCCGCCACGGCCCAGCGCAGAAGATGCTGACGCTCAGGCGGCACGCTGTCGCCCGCGCTCATGTCCGGCGCGCTCATGGTGCGCAACCGCGGCAGCAGCCAGAGCAGCAGCGGCGCGCCAATCAGCGCCGTCACCATGCCGGTGGAGATCTCCATCCAGACGCGGGTCAGCCAGACGATAAACTGATCGGAAAGCCAGAGGATCAGCGCGCCGATCAACGGCGCCAGCACGAGACGCGCAAGCAGACGCCGGGCGCCAAGCATTTTGGCAAGCAACGGCGCGAACAGCCCGATAAAGCCGATAATCCCGACGGCATTCACCAGCAAGGCGCTGATAACTATCGCAAGCGTCAGCGCCGCCAGCCGCGCCAGTGAAAGCGCCAGCCCGAGGTTGCGCGCCACGCCGTCATCCAGCCCCATCAGGGTCAGCGGACGCAGCAGCAAAAGCGTCAGCATCACGCCGCCCAACAGCTGCGGCCACAGGCGGTTAACGATGCTCCAGTCAGTCTGGTTCAGCGCGCCGCTGCTCCAGAGGAACATACTTTGCAGCTGGTCGTGGTTGAAAATCACCAGCAGCTGGTTTACCGCGCCGCAGTAAAGGCTGACGACCAGGCCCGCAAGAATAAGCGTGACCGGCGAAAGGCGTTTGCCCCACGCCACGCCGAAGACCAGCAGGCCGACGGCGCAAGCGCCTGCCAGTGCGGCGAACTGCATGGTGAAAACGCCGCCCGGCAGCGACCAGAGCGTGACGACCGTAATGCCAAGCTGCGCGCCCGTCGAAACGCCAAGCGTGGTCGGCTCCGCCAGCGGGTTGCGCAGCACCTGCTGGAACAGCACGCCCACCAGCCCAAGCCCTGCCCCCACCAGCAGCGAAACCGCAAGACGCGGCAGCGCGCTGTAGTGGAACAGCATCTGGTTAAGGGCGTTTACGTCGGGCTGCCAGAGCGCCTGTCGCCATTCGCCGCGCGGCAGTTGCGTAGTCAGGTTAAACCACGTCAGCGTAAGGGCGGCGACAAAAAGCGCGGCGAGCAAAAGCGCAGGGAAAAGCGCGTAGCGTGTTTTCATGCCCGGCCTCCCAGCGCGTTATCCAGGATACGGCAAAAACGCATGGTGGATATCGTCGCGCCGTAAAACCAGACCGCAGGCACGCGCTGAAAGCGTTGCTGGCGGATAAACGGCATCGCCTGCCACAGCGGCGTGGCGGCTATCTGTCGCATCAGCGTGTCGTCGCCATGTTCAAAGCAGAGCACATCGGCGTCTTTAACCGCGGCAAGCTGCTCTATTCCCACCACCGCGCTGCCCCAGAAGTTGGTTTCGCCCGTCCAGCCGTTGCGCACGCCCAGCACATCCATCGCCTGCTGGAACAGGCTGTTTTGTCCAATCAGCAGCACATGGCGAGCATCTATCAGCGTCATCAGCACCACGGGACGATCGCCACGCGCGGCGAAGCGCGGCTTCATTTCTTGCAGGAAACGATCAAACTTCGCCAGATGATCGCGGGCCGCCTGCTCGCGGTCGATCCGCTGCGCCAGCTGCATTAACGATTTGCGCGCCATTTCCAGCGGGGCTTTGCCATCGGTAAAGGCGATGCCAATTCCCGGCGCGATCCGCGAAAGCTGTTCCTGCGAAGGACCGTAGCCGGAAGACCAGATAAGCAAAGTGGGTTTGATGGCGGTCAGCAGCTCCATATTCGGTTCGGTGCGCAAACCGACATCAATCACAGACGCGGGCAACGGCGGATCATTGACCCACAGCGTGTAGTTGGGAATATCGGCCACCGCATAAGGTGTGACGCCGAGCGCCAGCAGTTGCTCCACCGGCAGCCACTCCAGCGCCACAACGCGTCTGGTCACAGGCTCCGCCGCCCGGGCCTTTTGCATGTGCCAGAGCAGCGGCGAAAGCGCCATCGCCGTCAGCACCTGGCGACGGCGGAAAGAGAAGTTGAAATCGCGCATCAGTAAACGAAGCTCACCGGCGCCAGACCCGCCGGATGGGGCAGAATGCCCATCGGAATGCCATAGATTTGCTCCAGGTTTTCCCCGGTCATCAGCGTTTCGGGGCTGCCTTCGGCAATCATTTCGCCGCCGCGCAGCGCCACTAAGTGGTCGCAGTAGCGCGCCGCCATATTGATATCATGCAGCACCGCGATAACGGTCAGGCCGCGCTGCTGGCTTAAGCGATGAATCAGCGCCAGCACCTCCACCTGGTGGGCGATATCCAGCGCCGACGTCGGCTCGTCAAGCAGCAGGCAGCGGCTGTTTTGCGCCACCAGCATCGCTATCCATGCGCGCTGACGCTCACCGCCGGAAAGGCTGTCCACCAGCCGGTGCGCCAGCGGCTTAAGGCCAACCAGCCCTATCGCCTCTTCCACCTTTTCCCTGTCGTTAATGCCAAAGCGGCCAAGCGCGCCGTGCCATGGGTAGCGGCCAATCGCCACTAACTCGCGCACCGTCATTCCTTCAGCGGCGGGCAATTGCTGCGGCAGATAAGCGACTTCACGGGCAAACGCTTTGCTGCCCCAGTTTTCGAGCGGCTGGCCGCCCAGCAAAATCTCCCCTTCTGAAGGCGGCTGATGTCGGCCCAGCATTTTTAACAGCGTGGATTTGCCAGAACCGTTATGGCCGATTAAGCCAGTCACTTTGCCAGCGGGAAAGGTCAGGGAGAGCGGGTGAAGCAGCGTGCGGCCGGGCACACGAAAAGCGACTTGCTTGAGGGAAAAGGTGGTATCGGGATACGTCTGTTTATCCTGCATAGTAGCCAACTTGTAAAAAGGGCACGGCGAACCGTGCCCGAAAACGGATCAGAAGCGGAATGTTGCGGTGGCGGTAACCTGACGCTCCGCGCCCCAGAAGCAGCCGTAGGTCTGGAAGCAGCTGGAGACATACTCACGGTCGAGCAGGTTGTTTACGTTGACCGCAACACTGGAGCCAGCAAGGCCAAAGCGCGCGAGGTCATATTTCACCACAGCATCCATTACCGCGGCACTACCAACTTTGAAGGTGTTCGCCGGGTCGCCGTAGCTGGAGCCGATAAAGCGCCCGCCGGTACCGATGGTCAGGCCGGAGAGCGGGCCGTCGTTGAAGGTGTAATCGCCCCACAACGACCCCATATTGCGCGGCACCTGCTCAACGGCATTGCCTTTGAGGTTAGTATCTTTGGTGTATTCCGCGTCGATATAGGTATAAGAAGCCGTGAGGTTGATATTGGCGTTAACGGCGGCTTTGGCTTCCAGCTCAACGCCGCGGGAGCGTACTTCGCCTGACGGCACCTGCAACGTTGCGTCGTCTGGGCTTGTGGTCAGCGTATTGGTTTTGGTCAACTGATAAACCGCGCCGGTGATGACGATCGGCATATCTTTCGGCACATACTTAACGCCCGCTTCATATTGCTCGCCTTTTGAGGGCGCGAACGCCATGCGCGGCTCGCTGTAGAGATCAAACGCGTTAGGCTCGAAGGACTGGCTGTAGCTGACGTAAGGCGTAATGCCATTATCGAACAGGTAGTTTACGCCGCCGCGCCAGGTGAACTGATGATCGTTACGTTCGATAGAACCGCCGTCGGCGCGTACCGTCGTGCCCTGCTGAGACCAGTCATAACGGCCGCCCAGCGTAAAGACCCACTTGTCCCACTCAGCCTGATCCTGAACATAAATACCGGTCTGTTTGGTTTCGTTAAGCTGATACGGCACGGCATCGCCGAACACAAAATCTTCAGGCGAATAGCTGTTGTAGAGATCGATAGCAGGCGCGGAGCCGAAAGCGGCATTGATGTCATTACGCATACGCATGAAATCCACGCCGGTCAGCAAGGTATGGTCCATCTCGCCAGTAGCGAATTTGCTCTGCAACTGCGTATCAACGCTGAAGTTTTGCAGGCGTTCGTTATCCACTACGGTACTGCGGTTCAGCGTATGACCGTCGGCCTGGATCCCCGTACCATAAACGCTTTTCTGCGCGGTTTTCATTTCGACAAAGCGCAGGTTCTGACGCACGGTGAACGTGTCGTTAAAGCCGTGCTCGAAGCTGTAGCCCACCATCTTCTCGTTGCGGGAATAGGTGTTATTGCTTGCGCCTTCGTTGAAGTCGCTGCCGATACGTTTACCGTTCGGCAACCGCTGTACGGTGCCCTCTTTCGGCAACCAGCCGTAATAGCCGGTTTCCGGCTCGTTCTGGAAGTAGGAAAGGAAGGTGAAGTTGGTTTTGTCGTCCGGACGCCAGGTAAAGGATGGCGCAATCGCGTAACGCTGACGCTCCGCCCCTTTCTGCTGCTCATCGCTTGAATGCGCAAGGCCGGTCAGACGGTATGAAAACTCGCCGTTATCATCCAGCGAATCGCTGAAATCAAAACCGGTTTGATACAGGTTGTCGGTGCCGACCTGGAATTGAATTTCGTGCAGCGGCTCGGTGGTTGGGCGTTTGCTGACCATCGAAATAATGCCGCCGGGGTTACTCTTACCGTAAAGCACGGAAACCGGGCCGCGCATCAGCTCAACGCGCTCCAGGAAGTAAGGATCGACAACCGCGTCGTTATAAAAGTTACCCTGAAGCTTCAGGCCGTCCAGATAGTTGTTCTGGCTCAGACCCACAGAAGTAAAGCCGCGGATGCTGACAAAGTCATAGGTATTAGAGGCGCCGCGATTGCTGACGACCACGCCTGGCGTATAGCCCAGCGCTTCTTTTACCGAAGCAGGCTGGCGAATTTCCATCTCTTCGCTGGTCACCACTGAAACAGACTGCGGCGTCTTTTCAATCGGCGTATCGGTTTTTGTCGCTGTCGCGGTGCGTTTGGCGGCGATAGTCGGCGCCGGACCCCATGCGCTTTCCTGCGGCGCGGCGGCGCTGACGGTGATCGTATCTTCTTTTTTCGCCGTTTCGGCTGCGGTGGCGGAAACGGCAATGCTGCCAGTTGCCGCGGCAATCAGCACGGCCAGCTTGCGCAGCCGGGCATGGGTGGGCTGAATGGTGTTAGAACGCGCCATTATATTTTCTCTGAGTGAAAGTAACGAATGATAACGTAAACGAGAATTATTATTATGAACGCAAGATAATATGCGAAACGCTGTTTATATAGCAAGCGCCAGACGGCCCGCAGATCGCTAAGGGAATAGTAATTAACCAGCGAAAGAGTAAGGCGTTAAAGGGTCGCTAAAGAAGGGTTATCCGGGCGTAATAAAGAAGATAAAAAAACGCGGCGTAACAGGTTTCCCTCTTACGCCGCGTTGGCTGTTCACGCCGCTGAACGCATCAGCGCGAAACGTTAGTTACTGCCGAACATGTCCTTGATCCAGCCCGCGACGCCGTCGCTTTTCTCCTGCTGCTGCGGCGCCTGCTGTTGCTGAGGCTGCTGCTGTTGCGGCTGCGTCGGCGCCGACTGCTCAAACGGGTTTTCCGCAGGCGGCGGCGCGCTCAGCTGGCAAAGCGAATCCGGGTTGGTGGTCCATACCGGCAGCGTGCGGACACCGCCGCCGCACTGGAAGTAGCCCATGTCATCCACGCCCATATCGACAATATCTTCCGGCTGCGTCAGCTCCAGCGGCACCGGCGACTGGTTGCTCAGGTAGCGCTGGTAAATCGCCATCGCGCCGCTGGCGCCGTAGAGTTTGGTCGGCTGGTTATTATCGCGGCCCACCCAGGTGATCACCACTTCACGCCCGTCGATGCCTGCAAACCAGGTGTCGACGTTGTTGTTGGTGGTGCCGGTTTTCCCTGCCAGATGCAGTTTCGGGAATTTTGCCGCCAGCGCCCGGCCCGTGCCGCGCTGCACTACCTGCTGCATGGTGTAGAGCGTCAGGTAAGCGGCCTGGGCAGGCACTGCGCGCTCCGCCTGCGGGAAGCTCTGGAACAACGCCGTGCCGTCTTCAGCGATAACCGAGCGGAGCACCGACAGCGAGGCGCGGTTGCCGCCGCTGGCGATGGTCTGGAACGCCTGCGCCACTTCCACCGGCGTCAGGTTAAGCGCGCCAAGCAGCATCGCCGGTACCGGATGCAGCTGCTCTTTCGGCACGCCAAGCTTCGTCCAGGTCTCGGTAACGGCTGGCAGCCCCAGCGCCATGCCAAGGTTAACCGTCGGCACGTTCATGGAACGGGCCAGCGCATCCACCAGCATCACCTGACCGCTGTAGCGATGGTCATCGTTCTGCGGCGACCAGACCTGGCCGTTCGGCTGGCGCAGCGAAATCGGCGCGTCGGCAATCCAGGTATTAAGGCGATACTGGTTCGGCTGGCTTAACGCGGTAAGGTAAGTCGCCGGTTTCGCCAGCGAGCCGATGGAGCGGCGCGCCTGCATGGCGCGGTTATAGCCCGCAAACTGCGGGTTCGCTCCGCCCACCATGGCGCGCACTTCGCCGGTGGTTTTATCCACCACCACCATCGCGGTTTCGAGATCTTTCAGCTTGCGCTGTTTAATCAGCGCCGGAATGCCTTCCGTTACCGCTTTTTCCGCCGCGTCCTGGGCAACCGAGTCAAAGGTGGTGAAGATCTTCACGCCGGAGAGATCTTTAACTTTATCGCCTAGCTTGCTTTGCAGTTCCTGGCGCACCATCTGCATGAACGCCGGCTGCGGCGAAATCACCCCGCCGCGCGGCTGCACGCCCAGCGGACGCGCGCTCAGCATGTCATACAGCTCCTGGTCGATGACCTGCTGCTCCTGCAACAGACGCAGCACGAGGTTACGACGCTCCAGCGCAAGCTTCGGATTACGCCATGGGTTATAGAGGGAAGCCCCTTTCACCATCCCCACCAGCAAGGCCTGCTGATCAAGACTCAGCTCTTCCACCGGGCGACCAAAATAGTAAAGGCTCGCCAGCGGGAAGCCGCGAATCTGGTCGTCGCCGCTCTGGCCGAGATAAACCTCGTTCAGATAAAGCTCCAGGATGCGGTCTTTGCTGTAGCGCGCATCCATGATGAGCGCCATGTAAGCCTCGTTAGCCTTACGCCACAGGGTGCGCTTGTTGGTCAGGAAGAGGTTTTTCACCAGCTGCTGGGTCAGCGTACTGCCGCCCTGCACTGCCCGCCCCGCCGTCAGGTTCGCCACTACCGCGCGACCGATGGAGTAAACGCTAATGCCGTCGTGCTCGTAAAAATGCCGGTCCTCGGTGGCGATAAGCGTATCCACCAGCAGATCCGGGAAGCCGGTACGCGGCACAAACAGGCGCTGCTCGCCATTCGGCGAAGAGAGCATGGTGATAAGCCGCGGGTCGAGGCGGAAGAAGCCGAACTGGCGGCCGCTGTCCATGTTCTCGATAGACTCCAGGCGATCGCCGCTAAAGGTCAGGCGCGCGCGCACCTGCCCCTCTTTGCTGTCCGGGAAGTCGAACGGGCGGCGGATCATCTCAATGCTGTTAGCCTGCACGGTAAACTCGCCGGGACGGGTCATTTTCGTCACCTGGCGATACTGCGTGGCTTCCAGCAGTTTGATCATCTCTTGCTTGCTGTAGAGCGAATCGGGCTCAAGGTTGACCATGCGGCCGTAAACGGCGGCTGGCAGCTGCCAGACTTTACCGTCGATGCGGCTGCGGATCTTCTGGTCGAGGTAGACGCCATAGGCGACCATCACCACCACCAGAACGAGGAACAGCTTTACCAACAGCCACAGCCAGCGGCGTTTTTTGGCTGGCTTGCGTCCATTGCCGCCGCCGCCGCCGTTGCCTCTGCCCTTCGCCTTTCTCGGCGCTGACTCTTCATCCTCATATTCGTCGTCATACTCCTCTTCCCTGAGCCGACGACGGCTCACTTTCTCTTTTACCGGACGCGCTGGTCTGCCCTTGCGTCCGATAGGTTCGCGGTCATTCCCCGCCATGCTTTTTCTCCGCAGATAATTCAGGCGCAAGGGCCTGATTCTTGTTTCTTCCGCACCCGTGCGAAAGAAGAAAGCTCTCAATTCAAAGGCGACGCCCCGCTGCGCTACGAATATTTTTTCGTGCGGCGCGTGGGTTGCGCGTTAGCCGGATCGTCCGGCCAGACATGTTTCGGGTAGCGTCCCTTCATCTCTTTTTGTACTTCCCGGTACGCGCCGCGCCAGAAGGCGGCCAGATCGCGGGTGATTTGCAACGGCCGCTGGGCGGGCGAAAGCAGCTCCAGCGTCAGCGGCACGCGCCCTTCCGCTATCACCGGCGTTGCGGCTTCGCCAAACATTTCCTGTATCCGCACCGCCAGCGCGGGCGGATTGTCGGCATCGTAACGAATAGCTATCCGGCTTCCGGTCGGCACAGTGTAATGAGTTGGCAATGCACTATCCAGCCGTTGGCGCAATGACCACTCCAGCAGATGGTTCAGCGCCGCCGCAAGGTTCAGGTTTTTCAGCGCCCGCAGCGAATGCACGCCGTTTAACTCTGGCAGCAGCCATTTCTCAAGCGTCGCCAGCAGCGCCTCGTCATCGACCGCAGGCCACGGATGCTCCGGCAGCCAGCGGGCGGCGCAGGCCAGGCGCAGGCGAAGCTGTTCGGCTTCCGGCGTCCAGTTAAGCACCGAAAGTCCTTTTTCGCGAATCCCGTTAAGCATTGCCCGGTGAAGCTCCTCTTCGGAAGGCTTCGACAGCGGCTGCGTTTTCACTACCAGTTGCCCAAGCCGCCAGCGGCGAAACGCCTTCAGCGTGCCCTGGGCTTCGTCCCACTCTACGGAGTCGCTCTGCTGCAACAGGTGCGGATAGTCCGCGATAAGCGCATCAAGATCCAGCGGCAGCGCCAGCAAAATACGCGCGTCCGGCGTGTTGCTGCCCTGCAATAACAGCGGCGCGATAAGCCATTCGTAGCGGGAAAGCGCGTCATCCTGATCCAGCATCGCGCCCATGCCGTTGGCAAGCTGATAACGCCCGTCCAGACCGCGACGCCTGGCGATACGATCGCCAAACGCCTGCGCCAGCAGCCCGGCGGCAAGCGAAATATCGCTTCTGCCGCCAGAGGATTTTAGTCGCTTGAGCAGTTGGCCGCTTCGCGCCTGCCAGTTGCCCTGGCTGCGGGAAAAGGCGCTGCGCAGGTCGCTCTCGCGGCCGCGCGGCGGCTCCTCCAGCAGCGCCGCCAGGCGGGCGGCGGTGGCCTGCTCGTCAACATTGTTGGCGGCAACCAGCATCGCGGCAAGACGCGGATCGTTGCCAAGCTGCGCCATCTGCCGCCCGCGCGCCGTCAGCGTGCCGTTTTCCAGCGCGCCGAGCTGGCTTAACAGCGCCCGCGCCGCCTGAAGGTTAACGGCGGGCGGCTTATCAAGCCAGCTAAGCTCGCCGATATCCCGACAGCCCCATTGCAGCAGCTCCAGCAGCAGGCCGCTGAGATCGCTTTGCAGGATCTCCGGCTCTGCTTGCGCCGCCGCGCGTTCCGCCTGTTCCTTGCCGACAAGATGCAGGCAGATGCCGGGCTCCAGTCGTCCGGCGCGGCCTGCGCGTTGGGTCATGGAAGCCTGGCTGACTCGCTGCGTCACCAGGCGGGTTAAGCCGGTGCGGGCGTCGAAGCGCGCCACGCGCTCCTGGGCGCTGTCCACCACCAGCCGGATGCCTTCAATCGTCAGGCTGGTTTCGGCGATATTGGTCGCCAGCACCACTTTGCGAAACCCCGCCGGCGCCGGCAGTATCGCTTTACGCTGTTCGCTAAGAGAGAGCGCGCCGTAAAGCGGGCAAAGCATGACGTCGGAGGCCACGCGTTCGGCAAGCTGCTCCTGCACCCGCTGAATTTCGCCGACGCCTGGCAGAAAGAGCAACAGCGAACCTGGCTCCTCGCGCAGCAAGCCGCTGACCGCCTGCGCCACCGCGTCGTCAAAACGCTGATGGGCGCTGAGCCCATGGTAACGGCGCTCGACCGGAAAGGCGCGCCCTTGTGAAACCACCACCGGCGCTTGCGGCAATAACGTTTGCAGCCGCTCGTTATCCAGCGTCGCCGACATAATCAGCAGCTTAAGATCGTCGCGCAGCCCTTGCTGCACATCCAGCAGCAGCGCCAGCGCGAGATCCGCCTGAAGGCTTCGCTCATGAAATTCGTCCAGGATCACCAGCGAAATGCCCGAAAGCTCCGGGTCGCGCTGAATAAGTCGGGTAAGAATGCCTTCCGTCACCACTTCCAGACGGGTATTCGGCCCTACACAGGTTTCCGCGCGCATGCGATAGCCCACCGTTTCGCCGCAGGCTTCGCCAAGGAGTTCGGCGAGCCGCTGCGCCACGTTGCGCGCCGCCAGCCTGCGCGGCTCCAGCAGCAGAATGCGCCCGGATAACTCGCCCTGTTGCAGTATTTGCAGCGGCAGCCAGGTCGATTTTCCGGCGCCGGTAGGCGCGATAAGCAGGGTCTGCGGGGCGTGTTGCAGGGCGGTAAGAAGTTCAGGCAATACGGCGGCGACCGGCAATGACGACACAAAAGGCTCCAGCGGGTTAACATAATGAGGAGAGCATTGTAGCATCTCGCCTCTTCATTCACCGAGTCACGCTATGCCACAGTCAAAACGCCTGTTTTTCGCGCTGGAGCTTCCCAAAGCCGTTCAGCAACGCATTGTGCGCTGGCGCGCCGAACAGTTTCCTTACGAAGCGGGCCGCCCGATAGCGGCTGCTAATCTGCATATCACCCTCGCATTCCTGGGCGAGGTGAGCGAGGAGAAGCAGCGGATACTGGCCGCGCAGGCGAGCCGTATCACGCAGCCGGGTTTTACGCTTTGCCTCGACGACGCTGGCCACTGGCCGCGCTCGCGGGTCGTCTGGCTTGGCCCGCGCCAGGCGCCGCGCGGGTTGCTGCAACTGGCCAACCTGCTGCGCGCCCAGGCCGCGCGCAGCGGTTGCGCGCAGTCGCCACAGCCCTTTCATCCGCATGTCACATTACTGCGTAACGCTCAGCCCCGGGTTGCGCTGCCGCCGCCGGGCTTTGGCTGGGAATTTCCTGTCGAAGACTTCGTGCTGTATGAGTCGCTGTTTGACCAGGGACGTACGCGTTACAGGCCAGTCGATCGCTGGCAGCTTAAATAAAGGAAGCGACATGGAATTTACCCCCGCCCTGCAATCCGCCACGCTGATTAAGCGTTACAAACGTTTTCTGGCGGATGTGGTGACGCCGCAAGGCGAAACGCTGACGCTGCATTGCCCTAATACCGGCGCGATGACCGGCTGCGCCACGCCTGGCGACACCGTGTGGTACTCCACTTCGTCGAACCTGACGAGAAAATATCCACATACCTGGGAATTGACCGAAACCCAAACCGGTTCGCTTATCTGCGTTAATACTCTACGGGCCAACGCGCTGGTGAAGGAAGCGCTGGCGGAAAACCGGCTGCCGGAACTGGCTGGGTATACCTCGCTTCAGAGCGAGGTAAAGTATGGCGCGGAGCGCAGCCGCATCGACTTTATGTTGCAGGCGGATTACAGGGTTAACTGCTATATTGAGGTGAAATCCGTAACGCTATCGGAACCGGGATCGGGCTACTTTCCTGACGCGGTAACGGTACGGGGACAGAAGCATCTACGGGAGCTTATGAGCGTGGCGGCTGGCGGCGAACGCGCCGTTTTGTTATTTGCCGTGCTGCACTCGGCCATCAATCAGGTCGCTCCCGCGCGCCATATCGACCCTCATTACGCCGGGCTTCTGGAAGAAGCGCAGCGCAAGGGGGTGGAGATTATGGCGTGGAAGGCTTCGCTTTCGGCAGCCGCGATGACGTTAACGTCGCCGTTAGCGGTTAACTTATAAACTTTTGATAAAAAATGTCGTTTAACTGTTCGGGTCGCGTATGCGAATACGCTTTTCCTCACAGGGTTGTCAAGTGTAACGTTTAGATAATTGCTATCCGGAAAAGCTTCTGCTATTTATAGCGGCCTGATTTTTCCCCCGACAAGGGGATCGATAGTGCGTGTTAAGGAGAAGCAACATGCAAGAAGGGCAAAACCGTAAAACATCGTCCCTGAGTATTCTCGCCATCGCTGGGGTGGAGCCGTATCAAGAGAAACCGGGCGAAGAGTATATGAACGAAGCCCAGCTGACGCACTTCAAGCAGATTCTTGAAGCGTGGCGTAATCAACTCAGGGATGAAGTCGATCGCACCGTTACGCATATGCAGGACGAAGCTGCTAACTTCCCTGATCCGGTAGACAGAGCCGCTCAGGAAGAGGAATTCAGCCTCGAACTGCGCAACCGTGACCGCGAGCGCAAGCTGATCAAAAAGATCGAAAAAACCCTGAAAAAAGTGGAAGACGAAGATTTCGGTTACTGCGAATCCTGCGGTGTGGAAATCGGCATTCGTCGCCTGGAAGCGCGTCCGACAGCCGATCTGTGCATCGACTGCAAAACGCTGGCGGAAATCCGCGAAAAACAGATGGCTGGCTAACAGCTTACGGTTATCTGAACTGATCACTGGCGGGAGACTCTCCCGCCTTGTTTTTTTCTGTCTTATGTAAATCATGTCTGCGCAACCCTATATCGGCCGTTTCGCCCCTTCGCCTTCCGGCGAACTCCATTTTGGCTCGCTTATCGCCGCGCTTGGCAGCTACCTGCAAGCCCGCTCGCAGCAGGGTCGCTGGCTGGTGCGCATTGAAGATATCGATCCGCCCCGCGAAGTGCCCGGCGCCGCGCAGACAATTTTGCGCCAGCTGGAACATTACGGCCTGCACTGGGACGGCGACGTGCTTTACCAGTCGGCGCGCCACGAGGCTTATCGCGAAGCGCTGGCGTTTTTGCGCGAACGAGGGCTTAGCTATTACTGCACTTGCCCCCGCAGCCGCATTCAGCACATCGGCGGCATTTATGACGGCCACTGCCGTACGCTGCATCACGGCCCGGAAAATGCCGCCACGCGCCTGATACAGCATCACCCGGTGCTGGCCTTTGACGACCGTCTGCGAGGGCGTATCACCGCTAACGCGGCGCTGGCGCGGGAAGATTTTATTATTCATCGCCGCGACGGGCTTTTTGCCTATAACCTGGCTGTGGTGGTGGACGATCATTTCCAGGGCGTAACGGAAATCGTGCGGGGCGCCGATCTTATCGAACCCACGGTGCGGCAAATTTCGCTCTATCAACAGTTTGGCTGGCCGGTGCCGGACTATGTGCATCTGCCGCTGGCGCTTAACGACCAGGGCAATAAATTGTCGAAGCAAAACCATGCGCCAGCGCTGAGCCATGGCGACCCGCGCCCGGTTTTGCTGGCGGCGTTACGTTTCCTGAATCAACCGGTCACGCAAGGCATGGAGACGCTCAGTCTTGAGGCTTTGCTTAGCGAAGCGGTGCGAAACTGGACGCTGTCGACGGTCCCTGCGGCGGCGGCGGTGAATCCGGCATTCTCAAACGCGCCGCACTGAGCTATATTAGCCGCTGTTTTTTGTCCAGAGTCTCACTACGAGGTGTACTATTTTTACCCGAGTCGCTAATTTTTGCCGCAAGGTGTTAAACCGCGAGGAGAGCGTGGTTGAAGAGGCCGCCGTGCAACCAGCCATGACGATTATCCCGCGTGAACAGCACGCTATTTCCCGCAAAGATATCAGTGAAAATGCCCTCAAGGTGCTCTACCGTCTGAATAAGGCAGGCTATGAAGCCTACCTCGTCGGCGGCGGCGTGCGCGATCTGCTGCTTGGCAAAAAACCAAAAGATTTTGACGTCACGACCAACGCCACGCCCGATCAGGTACGTAAACTGTTTCGTAACTGCCGGCTGGTAGGACGCCGTTTCCGCCTCGCCCACGTTATGTTCGGGCCGGAAATCATTGAAGTCGCCACCTTCCGCGGCCATCACGAAGAGAGCCAGAGCGACCGCGCTATTTCCCAGCGCGGCCAGAACGGCATGCTGCTGCGCGATAATATCTTCGGCTCGATTGAAGAAGACGCCCAGCGCCGTGATTTCACCATCAACAGCCTTTATTACAGCGTGGCCGATTTCACGGTGCGCGATTATGTAGGCGGCCTGCGCGACTTACAGGAAGGCGTTATTCGCCTGATTGGCGACCCGGAGACGCGCTATCGCGAAGACCCTGTGCGCATGCTGCGCGCGGTGCGCTTCGCCGCCAAGCTCAATATGCGCATCAGCGCTGAAACCGCCGAACCTATCCCGCGCCTCGCCACGCTGTTAAACGATGTGCCGCCAGCGCGTCTGTTCGAAGAGTCGCTGAAGCTGCTTCAGGCGGGCTATGGGTTCGACACCTACAAGCTGCTTTGCGAATATAACCTGTTCCAGCCGCTCTTCCCGGTTATCAATCGCTTCTTTACCGAGCAGGGCGACAGCCCGATGGAGCGCATCATCGCTCAGGTGCTGAAGAACACCGATAACCGCATTCATAACGATATGCGCGTTAACCCGGCATTTTTGTTCGCCGCGATGTTCTGGTATCCGCAGCTCGAAACGGCGCAAAAAATCGCCCAGGAGAGTGGGCTTGCCTACTATGACGCCTTCGCGCTGGCGATGAACGACGTGCTGGACGAAGCCTGCCGCTCGCTCGCCATTCCCAAACGCATCACCACGCTGGTTCGCGATATCTGGCAATTGCAGCTGCGTCTGTCGCGCCGCCAGGGCAAACGCGCGTGGAAGCTGATGGAGCATCCGAAATTCCGCGCCGCTTACGATCTGCTGGCGCTGCGCGCCGAAGCGGAAAGCAATGCCGAACTGCAACGTCTCTCCCGCTGGTGGGGCGAGTTCCAGTCCGCCGCGCCGCCGCTGCAAAAAGATATGCTTAACGATTTGGGCGATGAGCCGGAAGCGCGCCGCCGCAACCGCCGTCCCCGCCGTCGCGCGCCGCGCCGCGAAGGCAATGCATGACCGTCGCTTATATTGCGATAGGCAGCAACCTGGCGTCGCCGCTCGATCAGGTCAACGCGGCGATAGCCGCGCTGGCCGCCATACCTCAGACCCGGTTGCTGACGCACTCTTCTTTTTACCGCACTCCCCCGCTCGGTCCGCAGGACCAGCCGGACTACCTGAACGCCGCCGTAGCGCTGGAAACCACCCTCGCCCCTGAAACGCTGCTCGACCATACGCAGCGCATTGAGCTTGAACAGGGCCGCGAGCGCAAAGCCGAACGCTGGGGGCCACGCACGCTCGATCTCGACATCATGCTGTTTGGCAATGAAGTCATAAATACGCCGCGCCTGACCGTTCCCCATTACGACATGAAGAATCGCGCTTTTATGCTGCTGCCGTTGAGCGAGATTGCCCCTTCGCTGCATTTCCCGGACAACGTTCCGCTGGCGGACGTTCTCGCCACGCTCGATAAAACAGGCATTTCCTCCTGGTAACGTCCCTTTAAAAACCGCAACAAAAGTGTGGCTATCTACCCTTCTGGCAATGGATTACACTACGCTTCATTTTCATGATTTCGGGATTGTTATGAAACCGACAACCATCTCCCAGCTGCGCCGCTGGAAACAGGAAAAAACCCGCTTCGCCACCATCACCGCCTACGACTACAGCTTTGCGAAGCTGTTTGCCGAAGAAGGCATCGGCGTGATGCTGGTGGGCGATTCGCTGGGCATGACCGTCCAGGGCCATGACTCTACGCTGCCGGTCACCGTTGACGAGATTGCCTATCACACCCGCGCGGTACGCCGCGGCGCGCCACACTGTTTGCTGCTGGCCGACCTGCCATTTATGGCTTACGCCACGCCGGAGCAGGCGTTTGAAAACGCTGCCGCCGTGATGCGCGCAGGCGCCAATATGGTGAAGATTGAAGGCGGTCGCTGGCTTGCCGAAACGGTGCGCATGCTTACCGAGCGCGCCGTACCGGTTTGCGGCCATCTGGGGTTGACGCCGCAGTCCGTGAACATTTTCGGCGGCTACAAAGTCCAGGGCCGCGACGAGGCCGCCGCGCAGACGCTGCTGGACGATGCGCTGGCGCTGGAAGCCGCAGGAGCGCAATTGCTGGTGCTGGAGTGCGTGCCGGTTGAACTCGCAAAACGCGTGACCGAAGCGCTTTCCATTCCGGTTATCGGCATTGGCGCAGGCAACGTGACCGACGGACAAATTCTGGTGATGCACGACGCTTTCGGCATCACCGGCGGACACATCCCTAAGTTTGCGAAAAACTTTCTCGCGCAGGCGGGCGATATGCGCGCCGCAGTGCGCCAGTATATTGCTGAAGTGACGTCCGGCGTTTACCCGGGCGAAGAACACAGTTTCCACTGACAGGAGTACGGTTGTGCTGATTATTGAAACCTTACCGCTGCTGCGCCAGCATATTCGCCGTTTTCGTATGGAAGGCAAGCGCGTGGCGCTGGTGCCGACCATGGGCAACCTGCATGACGGCCATATGAAGCTGGTGGACGAAGCGAAAGCCCGCGCCGATGTGGTAGTGGTCAGTATTTTCGTCAACCCCATGCAGTTTGACCGCGCAGACGATCTGGCGCGCTATCCGCGCACCTTGCAGGAAGATTGCGAGAAGCTGAACCGCCGCGGCGCAACGCTGGTCTTCGCGCCGACGCCGGAAGAAGTTTACCCCAAAGGCATGGGCGACCAGACCTTCGTTGAGGTGCCGGGCATCTCCTCCATGCTGGAAGGCGCCAGCCGGCCGGGTCATTTTCGCGGTGTTTCCACCGTCGTCAGCAAACTGTTTAACCTGGTGCAGCCGGATATCGCCTGCTTTGGCGAGAAGGACTATCAGCAGCTGGCGCTGATCCGCAAAATGGTGGCGGACATGGGCTATGACATCGACATTGTCGGCGTGCCGACGGTGCGCGCTAAGGATGGCCTGGCGCTGAGCTCGCGCAACGGCTACCTCACCAGCGACCAGCGCAAAATCGCGCCCGGTCTTAGCAAGGTGATGAACGCCATGGCGGAAAAACTGCGCGCGGGCGAGCGTGATCTGGAAGAGATGCTGGCCGTTGCGGCGCAGGAGCTGAGCGAGAAAGGCTTTCGCCCGGACGACCTGCAAATTCGCGACGCCGACACGCTGCTGCCGCTAACCGGGAACAGCCAGCGCGCGGTTATTTTGATGGCGGCGTGGCTTGGCCAGGCGCGGTTAATCGACAATCAGACGGTAGAATTAACCCAGTAGACAGAGGGTATAAAACGGGCAATACTGCCCGGGATAAATTCCTGGTGCGGCGCTGAACGCCGCGCTGATATGGTTCTGGTAAACAAGGTTCAATTTATGATTCGCACAATGCTGCAAGGCAAGCTGCATCGCGTCAAAGTGACTCAGGCGGACTTGCATTACGAAGGCTCCTGCGCCATTGACCAGGATTTCCTTGAAGCGGCGGGTATTCTGGAATATGAAGCCATTGATATCTATAACGTAACCAATGGCAAACGTTTCTCCACCTATGCCATCGCTGGCGAACGCGGTTCGAAGATCATCTCCGTGAACGGCGCTGCGGCGCACTGCGCGGATGTGGGCGATATCCTGATCATCGCAAGCTACGTCACTATGTCAGACGCCGAAGCGCGCGCCTGGCAGCCGAAAGTCGCCTATTTCGAAGGCGACAACGAAATGAAGCGCAAGGCGAAAGCCGTGCCGGTTCAGGTTGCCTGAGCCTCTTCCAGGCCCTCTTCACGAGGGCCTTGTTGTTTTTACTGTCTTATCCCTGCGCCTGGTTTGTGACGATTTTCGCCATCGTCTCCAGCGAGTCCGTTCTCAGAATATAGAGCCGTTTAAGCAGAAACGGGTTATCGCCCGGCTTCACTTTCCCTTTCACCGTCGTTACGGCCATATGAAAACCGGCGTCGTTGGCTGCCTTTACCGCCTTCTCGTCATAGCCGCCGAAAGGATATGAAAGATAAAGCACATGCGGGTTGAACTGCGCCAGCGCGCGACGCGAGCGTTCGAAATCAAACAGCACGTTGTGGTAGCTGCGGCTTAGCAAAACGGGGTGATGCAAGGCATCGGTGCGGTGCAGGAAATGGGTATGGGATTGAACATCAAACACATCGGCAATCTGCCGAAGTTCAGAGACGCTCATAAACTGCAACGATTTCGGATCCCAGCGCTGCGGGTGACGCTTAATACGTGACGAGATAATAAAAGCCGTGGCCCTGAAGCCGTACTGTTTCAGCACCGGGTATGCGTAGCGGCTGACCGATTTCAACCCGTCATCAAAAGTAATGACCACGGCGCGGGCGGGCAGGTTAAGGCGGTTTCGCACGTAGCCTTCCAGTTGATACATCGACAGCGTGGCGTAGCCTGTGTCACGCAGCCACGTCATCTGGTTGCTGAAAGCGCGCACCGACGTGGTGGTGGAAGTATGGCGAAAACGGGTGTTTTCTTCGTCGCGCAGAATATGGTGATAAGTCAGAACCGGAATGCCGTTATCCTCCTGCGCTTCAAGCGCGCTGACATAGCCCAGCCGGTTGCCGATGCGCACCTGATACCAGGTCTGGTTCAGACGGTCTTTGAGCTTGCCGATAACCGGATAGCGCAGGTTTTCCGCCAGCGTGCCAAATGGCGTGCTGCGGCTGTCTGGCGCGTTATAAACCGTGACATCCTGCCAGGTAAGAAGGTTCTGGTTGCTGAGCGGCTTATTCAGATCGCCCAGCCGGTCCTGCACCCGCTGTTTGCCCTGCACTGGCTCCAGATGCGCTTTGTCGATAAACCCGGTGCCAAAGCCGAAGCGAAACTCATAATAGTCAGCCGCTATAGGCGAGACAGCGATGATCTGCCCCTCTTCTATCGTGCCTACGGAGATAACCTTATCCCCCACCTGCGCCCAGATATCGGCATCCTGCGTGGTTTGCATATATTGCGGTGGCGTGGGCTTACCGACAAACGGGCCTGCATAAACGGCGCCTGGCAGCAACAGCAACAGGCTGAACAGAAGACGAATTAACATGACGAGAGGCTAAGATTAAGTGTTGCGAGAGCCGGTGAGTTTATCAAACCCACCGGCTAACCATGCGAGTGTTTGAGCACAAACGGCGGATTTTTTTGCTGCTGGTGCCAGAGGCTGCTGACGCTTTCGCCGCCCTGCGCCACGACAGCAAGGCGAAACGCCTCGCTTGACAGCGTGTCACGCCATGCCACGGCGGCGCGCAGCAGTTCTGGCGTTACGCCTGAGATCACTTCGCAGTTTTCATGCTTATGGCTTAAGAGCGCGGCGATGCGGTAAGGCGTGCCGCCCGTCTCCTCAGTAAAGAAGATGACGCCTTCGCCGCTATCGGTCTCGTGCAGCGCGTCGCAGAGCATGCGGCTTAACATGTTGGCGCTGAGTCCTTCCTGCACATTTACCGCCCGGCACTGCGCCAGGCTGCCGACGTTTTCTTCCAGCGCATCCTGCATCTCCTGCGCCGCGTAGCCGCGACAGACGATGACCCACCCTAACATAGCGTTTCTCCTTATTTCAGGCGGGCAGTTTACCGCAAGGAGAAATAACGGGCCTGATATCCATCAACAGAAAGAAAAAAGCCCTCCGCAACGGGAGGGCTTTTATCAGGTGCGCAGACCGCGTCCGCGGCTAATCAAATACCAGCACAGCAGATAGAAGACAACGATGAAGGCCACCAGCACCGCAACGGTAAAGAGCAGAGGCACATCGCTGATACCGAGAAAACCGAAGCGGAAGCCGCTAATCATGTAGACGATAGGGTTCAGATGCGACAGCGCCTGCCAGAACGGCGGCAGCAGCGTCAGCGAATAAAAAACCCCGCCAAGGTAGGTAAGCGGCGTCAGCACGAAGGTCGGGATCAGGCTGATGTCGTCAAAGGTTTTGGCGAACACCGCGTTCAGCAAGCCAGCGAGCGAGAAAAGCACGGCGGTCAGCAGCAGCGTTAGCCCCACGAACAGCCAGGAGTGCACCTGAAACGGCACAAAGAACAGCGACACCGCCGTCACCAGAACGCCGACGCAGAGGCCGCGCGCCACGCCGCCGCCCACATAGCCTGCGATGATCACATGCGTCGGCACCGGCGCCACCAGCAGTTCTTCAATATTGCGCTGGAATTTCGCGCTGAAGAATGACGAGGCGACGTTGGCGTAAGCGTTGGTGATCACCGCCATCATAATCAGCCCCGGTACGATGAACTGCATATAGGTAAAGCCATGCATTTCGCCGATGCGCGAGCCAATCAGGTTGCCGAAAATAATAAAATAAAGCGTCATGGTGATGACTGGCGGCACTAACGTTTGCACCCAGATACGGGTAAAACGGTGGATCTCTTTCGCCCAAATGCTTTTCAGCGCCACCCAGTAAAGCTGCATCATGCCTGGTCTCCTTGTTTTTCATTTACCAGCGTGACAAACAGCTCTTCGAGACGGTTGGCTTTGTTACGCATGCTTAATACCTGAATACCCTGCGCCGTCAGTTGGTTAAAGACGCTATTAATGCCCTGCTCGCGCAGCACTTCCACTTCCAGCGTGGAGGTGTCCACCAGCCGGTACTGATAGCCATCAAGCTTCGGCAGCGGGCTTTTGGAGGCCAGATCGAGAATAAACGTTTCTGATTTCAGCTTGGCTAACAGCGACTTCATCGAAGTGTTTTCCACCAGTTCGCCGCGCTGGATAATGCCGATATTGCGGCACAGCATCTCCGCTTCTTCCAGATAGTGCGTGGTGAGAATAATGGTGGTGCCTTTGTCGTTGAGATCTTTCAGGAACCCCCACATAGAGCGACGAAGCTCGATATCAACGCCCGCCGTTGGCTCATCAAGAATAAGCAGTTTCGGCTCATGCATCAGCGCACGCGCGATCATCAAACGCCGCTTCATGCCGCCGGAAAGCATGCGCGCACGTTCGTTGCGTTTTTCCCACAGATCGAGCTGTTTTAGGTACTTTTCGCTGCGTGCAACGGCCTCACGGCGATCGACGCCATAATACCCGGCCTGGTTGACCACAATCTGCTGCACCGTCTCGAAGGGGTTAAAGTTAAACTCCTGCGGCACAAGGCCGAGCTGGCGTTTGGCGTTAACCACGTCACGTTCAAGGTCGTAGCCAAACACCCGCACGCGCCCGGAGGTTTTATTCACCAGCGAACTGATAATGCCGATAGTGGTGGATTTGCCCGCGCCATTCGGGCCAAGCAGCGCGTAAAAATCTCCCGCTTCCACTTTTAAATCAATGCCTCGCAGCGCCTGCACGCCGCCGGCGTAGGTTTTCTTTAATTGCTCCAGTTCCAGTGCTATTGTCATGGATATTCGGTTACCTTATTTCTCACAAAAGTTGTGTGGTTTAAAAAAATTTTGAGTTGCCCTATATTAACCCAACGCAATTCTTCGGTTACAGGCCGTTAACCTTTATGAAAGATATCGACGCACTAATTAGCAATAACGTCCAGTGGTCCAAAATGCTGGTGGAAGAGGATCCGGGCTTTTTCGAACGACTGGCGAAGGCGCAGAAACCGCGCTTCCTGTGGATTGGCTGTTCTGACAGCCGCGTGCCTGCCGAGCGCCTTACGGGGCTTGAGCCGGGTGAGATTTTTGTTCACCGCAACGTCGCCAACCTGGTTATCCATACCGACCTTAACTGCCTTTCTGTTGTCCAGTATGCGGTTGATGTGCTTGAAGTGGAACACATCATCATCTGCGGCCACTACGGCTGCGGCGGCGTACAGGCAGCGGTGGAAAACCCGGAGCTGGGGCTTATCAATAACTGGCTGCTGCACATCCGCGACATCTGGTTTAAACATAGCTCACTGCTTGGCGAAATCCCGCAGGAGAAACGCCTCGACGCCCTGTGCGAACTGAACGTGATGGAGCAGGTTTATAACCTTGGCCACTCCACCATTATGCAGTCCGCCTGGAAACGCGGCCAGAAAGTGACGATTCACGGCTGGGCTTACGGTATTCACGACGGCCTGCTGCGCGACCTGCAAGTCACTGCGACTAACCGCGAAACGCTGGAACAGCGCTATCGCAACGGCATTTGCAATATTCAGCAAACGCACAATATTCATAAATAAAAAAAGGGGCTTCGGCCCCTTTTTTATGCCCGCCTGTTATTCGTCAAGCGGCACCACTTTGCCGATGTAAGGCAGATGGCGATAGCGCTGGGCGTAGTCGATGCCATACCCCACCACAAACTCGTCGGGAATCGAAAAGCCAACATACTCTACGTTGACGTCCACTTCACGGCGCGTGGGTTTATCCAGCAGCGTGCAGATGGCAAGCGACTTCGGCTCACGCAGGCTTAAAATTTCGCGCACTTTCGAAAGCGTATTGCCGGAGTCGATAATATCTTCGACGATCAGCACATCTTTACCGCGAATGTCTTCATCCAGATCTTTGAGGATTTTTACGTCGCGCGTTGTTGACATGCCGCTGCCGTAGCTCGAAGCAGTCATAAAATCGACTTCGTGAGAAACCTGCACTTCACGGCAAAGATCTGCCATAAACATGAACGAGCCGCGCAGTAAACCGACCAGCACCATATCGCTGCCGCTGTCTTTATAACGCTCGGTTATTTCACGCCCCAGCTCTGCCACGCGCGCTTTAATTTCCGCTTCGGGGATCATTACTTCTACAGTGTGTTTCATATCTATAACCATCTGATTTAAAAATGAAATCATCAAACGGCAGCGTTTCGTTCGCCAGCGCTTATTGATAAGGCTGGCAGTATACCAGCAAAAGCATTTACAGCAGGAATGTAAAAAAAAGCCTTTTTTGTGATTCAGATCACACATGTTAATAACTATAATTAGTTGCTACTAAAAATTTACGAGTGTCATTATGGCGGAAACAAAAGTTAAACAGTCACGTTTACTCGTGACCTTAACGGCCCTGTTCGCAGCATTGTGCGGGCTGTATTTATTGATTGGCGGGGTATGGCTGGTCGCGATTGGCGGCTCCTGGTACTACCCTATCGCCGGGGTGGCGATGCTGGCGACGGCATGGCTGTTATGGCGTCGCAACGCTGCGGCGCTCTGGCTTTACGCCGCAATCCTGCTTTGCACCATGATCTGGGGCGTCTGGGAAGTCGGCTTTGACTTCTGGGCCCTGACGCCGCGTTGCGACGTGCTGGTGTTCTTTGGCATCTGGCTGATTTTGCCGTTTGTCTGGCGCCGTCTTGCTACGCCTGCGCGCCCTGGCGTCACCGCCCTTGTGGTTTCGCTCCTTATTACCGGCGGCATGCTGGTCTGGGCGGCCTTTAACGACCCGCAGGAGATCCACGGCACGCTGTCTGCGGACTCCACGCCTGCCGCAGCGGCGGCAAGCAGCGGCGCGGCGGCTATTCCGGAAGGCGACTGGCCGGCTTATGGCCGTAACCAGGAAGGCCAGCGTTACTCCCCGCTCAAGCAGATCAACGCCGACAACGTGCACCAGCTTAAAGAAGCCTGGACTTTCCGCACCGGCGACCTGAAGCTGCCCAACGATCCGGGCGAAATCACCAACGAAGTTACGCCGATCAAAGTTCGCGACACGCTTTACCTCTGTACCGCGCACCAGCGTCTTTTCGCTCTTGATGCCGCTACCGGTAAAGAGAAGTGGCACCTCGATCCGCAGCTTAATACCAACCCGACTTTCCAGCACGTAACCTGCCGCGGCGTTTCTTATCATGAAGCGAACCCGGCTAACACGCCGCCGGAAGTCATGGCTGACTGTCCGCGCCGCATTATCCTGCCGGTAAACGATGGCCGCCTGTTTGCGGTAAACGCCGACAACGGCAAGCTGTGCCAGACCTTTGCCAACAAAGGCATTCTGAACCTGCAAACTAACATGCCGGTTACTACGCCGGGCATGTACGAGCCGACTTCACCGCCAGTCGTTACGGACAAGGTGATTGTAATTGCCGGTGCGGTGACGGATAACTTCTCTACCCGTGAGCCTTCCGGCGTTATTCGCGGTTTTGATATCAATACCGGCGCGCTGCTGTGGGCCTTTGATCCGGGCGCGAAAGATCCGAATGCCATCCCGGCGGATGAGCATCACTTTACGCCGAACTCGCCGAACTCCTGGGCGCCTGCCGCCTACGATGCGAAGCTGGATCTGGTTTATCTGCCGATGGGCGTTTCCACGCCGGATATCTGGGGCGGCAACCGCACGCCGGAGCAGGAGCGTTATGCCAGCTCCATTCTGGCGCTGAACGCCACCACCGGTAAGCTCGCCTGGTCTTATCAGACCGTGCACCACGACCTGTGGGACATGGACCTGCCTGCCCAGCCGACGCTTGCGGATATCACCGTGAACGGCCAGACCGTACCAGTTATCTACGCGCCAGCCAAAACCGGCAATATCTTTGTGCTTGACCGTCGTAACGGCGAGCTGGTGATCCCGGCGCCGGAAAAACCGGTTCCGCAGGGCGCGGCGAAAGGCGACTACGTGACGCCGACTCAGCCGTTCTCTGAACTCTCTTTCCGTCCGAAGAAAGACCTGAGCGGCGCGAACATGTGGGGCGCCACCATGTTCGACCAGCTGGTGTGCCGCGTGATGTTCCACAGCATGCGCTATGAAGGCATTTTCACGCCGCCTTCCGAGCAAGGCACGCTGGTCTTCCCGGGCAACCTGGGGATGTTCGAATGGGGCGGTCTCTCTGTTGACCAGAACCGCCAGGTGGCGATTGCTAACCCTATCGCGCTGCCGTTCGTCTCTAAACTTATCCCGCGCGGTCCGGGCAACCCGATGGAGCAGCCGAAAGATGCGCAGGGCACCGGCTCTGAGTCGGGTATTCAGCCGCAGTATGGCGTGCCTTATGGCGTAACGCTGAACCCGTTCCTGTCGCCTTTCGGTCTGCCGTGTAAGCAGCCGGCATGGGGTTACATTTCTGCGCTGGATCTGAAAACCCATGAAATCGTCTGGCAGAAACGCATCGGTACGCCGCGCGACAGCTTCGGCTTCCCAATGCCAGTACCGGTACCGTTCACGCTGGGCATGCCGATGCTGGGCGGTCCGATCTCCACCGCGGGCAACGTGCTGTTTATCGCCGCGACAGCGGACAACTACCTGCGTGCTTATAACGTCACCAATGGCGACAAGCTGTGGGAAGGACGTCTGCCGGCAGGCGGTCAGGCAACGCCGATGACCTATGAGGCTAACGGCAAGCAGTACGTTGTGGTTTCCGCAGGCGGCCACGGCTCGTTTGGTACGAAGATGGGCGACTATATCGTGGCCTACGCGCTGCCGGATGACGCGAAGTAATCTGCAATAAGCAAAATAAAAGCCCCTCTCTGAGGGGCTTTTTTATGGGCACAGGGCTGCGAAGTGAGATGTTTAAAAGCGGGCCAGGCGCGCTTCGCAAGGCGCGCAACCTTCAGGAATATAAAGCGACGCTGGCTTGCCTTCAGTGCTGAACGAGAATAATCAGGCCACCGTAAACCCTAACATCATCCCGGTATCTTCATGTTCCAGCAGATGGCAGTGCGCCATATAAGCGTGTTCCGCTGGCGCAGGGTGATTAAAACGCACCAGCACTTCACTGCGCGCCCCCTCCACCCAGACGGTATCTTTCCAGCCTGCGCGGTGCGCCGCAGGCGGCTTGCCGTTTTCGGTCAGGATACGGAACTGCGTGCCGTGAATATGGAACGGGTGCAGCATCATGTCGCCCTCGCCTGAGATGGTCCAGCGTTCATACTGGCCTTTCGCCACGCTGAACGCTGGCGCGCGCATATCAAAGGCTTTGCCGTTAATCTTATTGGCGTTGTGAAAATCCATGCCGTGACCATGGCCGTGGTTCATCTGCCCCATCATCTGCATATGATGTTGATGCCCCGCCAGCGCCTGCTCGCCATATTTTTCTTTCAGCGCCTGCATGCCCATCATGTCGAGCATCGGATCCATCATCAGTTGCAGCCAGCGCGTCGGCAAACCGTCGAGCGAAGGCAGCGCGGGCACCTCAACCAGCTTATCCGGCAATTCGCCGGACGCGGGAATAACCAGCGGCTGAATGCGAACTACCCGTTGCGGCTTATCGAACGGCGCTATCGCCATGCCCATCTGGTTGACCGGCAGGGTCACGATATCGAACGGTTTGTTGTCGCTGGTATCTACCAACACCTCGAAGCGCTCGCCCGTCAGCATCGGCAGCTCGCTGACTTTCACCGGCTCCGCCAGCAAGCCGCCATCGCTCGCCACAACGTATAGGGGGCGGTTATCGCTGGCGGCAATCTTCAGCGAACGGGCATTACAACCATTCAACAGCCGCAGACGCAGCCAGCCTTTCGGCGCGTTATGTTGCGGATACGCCACGCCGTTGCAGAGCAGCGTATCGCCAAACCAGCCCACTGCCGCGCTCATGACGTCCAGCTGATAATCAACTTTGCCGTCCTGGGTGAATTTTTTGTCCTGAATAATCAGCGGCACGTCATCGATGCCCCAGAGCTTGGGCAACATCAGTTGCAGGCTTTCAACATCCTCAATCAGCACCAGGCCCGCCAGCCCCATCGCCACCTGATGCCCGGTTTTGCCGTGCTGATGCGGGTGGAACCAGCAGGTGGCGGCGCGCTGCTGCGGCGTAAAACTCACCGTGCGCGTGGCCCCCGGCGCGATCACGCCTTGCGGACCGCCATCCACCTCGCCCGGCACTTCCAGCCCGTGCCAGTGCACCGTGGTCTCTTCAGGCAGCGCGTTGCGGATATCCACCGTCACCGGTTTGCCGGAGGTGAGCTTCAGCGCCGGGCCAAGCAAATTGCCGTTGTAGCCCCACGTCGCTACGTTCTGGCCGTTGAACTGGCTTACACCCGCCTGCGCGGTAAGGCGAATTTTGCTTTGCGCATCAGGCGTTAACAGTTCCGGAATGGGTAATGTCGGGCGTTTCGCCGACGGCACCACACGACCCCAGGCAGGCAGCATGCTGAAGGCGCCCAGCGCGGCGCTGTATTTTAAAAAATCACGGCGTTGCATCTTCTTTCCTTATCGACGACAGGCATGCCACGAGCTTAACCCTTCCCCTAACGGGAAGGTCAAGTAAAGGAAAGCAAACGTACGGGGATAATGCCGGCTGGGCGGCGGAGAACATCGCCGCTGCCGGTGTACGCGACGTTTTAAGAGCTGGCCAGGCGGCAAGTGAGCAGCCCCCTCTTTTCCGTCTCTTTTTCCATGCGTTAAAAACAACAACTTAAAACAGGCGGGTAAAAGAAGGTAAAAGAAGGTAAAAGAAGACGAGATATAAAGCGCAGCGCTGCTCCGCCTCTTTATTTACTCTCGTTGATTCCGGGTAAAATGCGCTTTTTGCCGCTCACGTTTTTACTGCGCCTTGATTAACATTATGCTGAAAATGAAATGCTCGCCAGACCGCGTCATACGGGCGTTTATCCGCTAAAAAAGGGGTTAAATCTCCTCGTCGCGCCTGAACGAAATGTGCTATCGTTTGATATCTGTTGGCGAGTGGTAGACGTAATGAACAAGTGGGTCAGGGTGATGTTGCTGGGCTGTCTGATGGGCTTTTCCGCCAGTAGCTTTGCGTTAAGTGAATCAGAAGCGGAAGACATGGCCGATCTCACCGCTGTTTTCGTGTTTCTGAAAAATGACTGCGGTTACCAGAACTTGCCGAACGGACAAATTCGCCGCGCGCTGGTCTTTTTCGCCCAGCAAAACCAATGGGATTTAAGCAATTACGAAACCTTCAACATGAAGGCGCTCGGCGAAGACAGCTATCGCGATCTCAGCGGCATCGCCATTCCCACCGCCAAAAAATGTAAGGCGCTGGCGCGCGACTCCTTAAGCCTGCTCGCTTACGTAAAGTAACCTTTCCCGCACCTCCTTCGTCGAAATAATGACCGTGCATCCACGGTTATTGTTAGCTATTATGTTGCGCCCGTTTTCCAGGGGTGTTAACGAAGGAGGTATCAGCCAATGGCCGATAACAAACTGTGGCATGAAACGCTGCACGACCAGTTTGGTCAGTACTTTGCCGTTGATAATGTGCTTTACCATGAGAAAACCGATCACCAGGATTTGATCATTTTCGAAAATGCGGCTTTTGGCCGGGTGATGGCGCTGGACGGCGTGGTACAAACCACCGAACGCGATGAGTTTATCTATCACGAAATGATGACCCATGTGCCGCTGCTGGCTCACGGCCATGCAAAGCATGTGCTTATCATCGGCGGCGGCGACGGCGCCATGCTGCGTGAAGTCTCCCGCCATAAAGGCGTCGAAACCATCACGATGGTAGAGATTGACGAGGGCGTGGTCTCTTTCTGCCGCCAGTACTTGCCTCAACACAATGCAGGCAGCTACGACGATCCGCGCTTTAAGCTGGTGATTGACGACGGCGTCAATTTTGTTAACCAGACCACGCAAACGTTTGATGTCATTATCTCTGACTGTACCGACCCGATCGGTCCGGGTGAGAGCCTGTTCACCTCGGCGTTTTACGAAGGGTGCAAGCGCTGCCTGAATCCAGGCGGGATTTTCGTTGCGCAGAACGGCGTCTGCTTCCTGCAACAGGATGAAGCCATCGACAGCCATCGCAAGCTTAGCCACTACTTCAGCGACGTGAGCTTTTATCAGGCGGCCATTCCAACCTACTACGGCGGCATCATGACGTTTGCCTGGGCCACCGACAACGAAGCACTGCGCAACCTGCCTACAGAAACCTTACAGGCGCGCTTTCACGCCGCCGGCATTAAGTGCCGCTACTATAATCCCGCTATTCATACGGCAGCTTTCGCTCTGCCGCAGTATTTGCAAGATGCCCTGTCTGAACAGGCATCCTAAGGAGGTGATCAAAATTGAAAAAGCTTAAACTGCATGGCTTTAACAACCTGACCAAAAGCCTGAGTTTTTGTATTTACGATATTTGCTACGCCAAAACGGCGGAAGAGCGCGATGGTTATATCGCTTATATCGATGAACTCTACAACGCCAACCGTCTGACGGAAATTCTGACAGAGACCTGCTCGATTATCGGCGCCAATATTCTGAACATCGCGCGTCAGGATTATGAGCCGCAGGGCGCCAGCGTCACCATTCTGGTGAGCGAAGAGCCGGTCGACCCAAAACTTATTGATAAGTCTGAACACCCCGGACCGCTGCCCGAAACCGTCGTGGCGCATCTGGATAAAAGCCATATTTGCGTGCATACCTACCCGGAAAGCCATCCGGAGGGCGGGCTTTGCACCTTCCGCGCTGATATTGAAGTTTCTACCTGCGGCGTGATTTCGCCCCTGAAGGCGCTGAATTATTTAATCCACCAGCTCGAGTCCGATATCGTCACCGTCGACTACCGCGTACGCGGCTTTACCCGCGACGTGAACGGCATGAAGCACTTTATCGATCACGAGATTAATTCCATCCAGAATTTTATGTCGGACGACATGAAATCACTCTACGACATGGTGGATGTGAACGTTTACCAGGAAAATATCTTCCACACCAAAATGCTGCTTAAAGAGTTCGATCTTAAGCACTACATGTTCCATACCAAACCGGAAGATTTAACCGAAGAAGAGCGCAAAACTATTACGGACCAGCTCTGGAAAGAGATGCGCGAAATTTACTACGGCCGCAATATTCCCGCCGTATAAACGCCTGTGGAGCAGGGAAGCTCCACTTCGCCGCGCTTAGCGTTGGTTAAGAAAGGCGCGATAGGCCGCCGCCACTTGCAGGAAGTCTTCAAGGCCGCAGAGCGAAAGACTTTCTTCGTCGTAGTAGCTCATCCCCTCTTCCATTTCGTCGCCGGAAAACTCCAGTTGGTTGGCGCGCACCATCACCTCTTCGCCATCAAGCCACAACGTGTATTCATGGCCGGTTTTCTGCCACTGCCGCTCGCTACCCTTAACCTCGCTCGCCGCCTGTTCCACTTCGTCGAGCAACGCCAGGTTCTCTTTGACCTCTTCGTTGAACCAGTGACCGAGCGCCTCATGCCCCATCGACATGCGCACTTTTACCAGGCCGGTAATATCGCGCAGAAATTCGTAATCCATGGTGTTTTCCTCTGCAAAAGGCAATGCGTGACCGCTGCACTGTACCTGTGTAGTTATTATCGCAGCATGAAAGCGAAAAAAAAGCGCACCGGGCGATGCCTGATGAAAAAAGCCTGTGCGCCCGTCTGGCGGTCTGGCTGTGCTATGCTGTGGTTCTTGTTAACGCCTTAATTTGTAAAGAACTATGCCAAAACTGAAAATGACGCTTGCCCGGTCCCTGCTGTTCTGCGCCGTCGCACTGCCCCTTTCCGCCGCCTGGGCGGGCGATGCGGTAAGGCTGGACTGCCTGACGCGACAAAATGTGCTGATCTCCTTTTTTAAATATCACCTCACCACCATGAAGTGGGGCAACCATTTTCAAATCGCCTCCGGCGTGCGTAAAACGCAGACCAAAGCAGGCAAACGTTATGAAGTTATCTCTTTTCGCAATGGCGATGACCTTATCTATTTTCCGGCAAATGAGCGCTATTACCTGATTTACGCCGACCAGCAGAAGCCGGAGCGCTGCCAGACCGAGGAAAGCTTCACCTACCCGGTGGTCAGCCTGCCGCGCTACGACGGCAAAGCAAACTCCTGAGGCGATGGCGCATAAAAAAAGGGAAGCGCAGAGGCTTCCCTTTTTTAGTGGCTCCGGCGAACCGGGCGGGTATTAAACTGCCGTCTGGAAGATAACGCCGTCCGCTTTCTCGGTGTACTGAGAAAGCTGGTCGAAGTTCAGATAACGGTAGGTATCTACCGCTGTCTTATCAACCTGAGCAACAAAGGTCTGGTACTCTTCCGGCGTTGGCAGCTTGCCGATGAGCGCCGCAACCGCCGCCAGTTCCGCAGACGCCAGATAAACGTTCGCCCCGGTGCCTAAGCGGTTCGGGAAGTTACGGGTCGAGGTTGAAACCACCGTCGAACCGTCCGCCACGCGCGCCTGGTTACCCATGCACAGCGAACAGCCTGGGATCTCAATGCGCGCGCCGCTCTTACCGAATACGCTGTAGTAACCCTCTTCGGTGAGCTGCGCGGCGTCCATACGGGTCGGCGGCGCCACCCACAGGCGGGTCGGCAGCTGGCCTTTATGGCTGTCCAGCAGCTTGCCGGCGGCACGGAAGTGGCCGATGTTGGTCATGCAGGAACCGATAAACACTTCGTCGATCTTATCGCCCTGCACGTCAGAGAGCAGACGCGCGTCGTCCGGATCGTTCGGCGCGCACAGAATCGGCTCTTTGATTTCGTTCAGATCGATGTCGATCACTGCCGCATATTCTGCGTCAGCGTCCGCTTCCATCAGTTGCGGATCCGCAAGCCACTTCTCCATGCCCTGGATACGGCGCTCCAGCGTACGGCGGTCGCCGTAGCCTTCGGCAATCATCCACTTCAGCAGCACGATGTTGGAGGTCAGGTACTCGATAATCGGCTCTTTATTGAGCTTGATGGTGCAGCCTGCCGCAGAGCGCTCGGCAGAGGCGTCGGTCAGTTCAAACGCCTGCTCTACTTTCAGATCAGGCAGACCTTCAATTTCCAGAATGCGGCCGGAGAAGATGTTCTTCTTGCCTTTCTTCTCTACGGTCAGCAGCCCCTGCTGGATAGCGTAATACGGGATGGCGTGAACCAGATCGCGCAGGGTAATGCCCGGCTGCATCTGGCCCTTAAAGCGCACCAGCACCGATTCCGGCATATCCAGCGGCATAACGCCGGTCGCAGCGGCAAACGCCACCAGACCCGAACCTGCCGGGAAAGAAATACCGATCGGGAAACGGGTGTGGGAGTCGCCGCCGGTGCCCACGGTATCCGGCAGCAGCATGCGGTTCAGCCAGGAGTGGATTACGCCATCGCCCGGGCGCAGCGACACGCCGCCGCGGTTCATGATGAAGTCCGGCAGGGTGTGGTGCGTGGTGACGTCAACCGGCTTCGGATAAGCAGCGGTATGACAGAATGATTGCATCACCAGGTCAGAGGAGAAGCCCAGGCACGCCAGGTCTTTCAGCTCGTCACGGGTCATCGGGCCGGTGGTATCCTGCGAGCCGACAGAGGTCATCTTCGGTTCGCAGTACTGGCCCGGACGAATGCCCGCTACGCCGCAGGCGCGGCCAACCATTTTTTGCGCCAGCGAGAAACCACGGTCGCTCTCAACAACATCTTTCGCCTGACGGAAAACGTCGCTGTGCGGCAGACCCAGCGCTTCACGCGCTTTGGTGGTCAGGCCGCGGCCGATGATCAGCGGAATACGGCCGCCCGCGCGCACTTCGTCAATCAGCACGTCGGTTTTCAGCTCGAAGGTTGCCAGCAGTTCATCGGTGTAGTGGTTACGCACTTCACCTTTGTACGGGTAGATATCAATAGCGTCGCCCATATTGAGGTTCGACACATCAACTTCGATAGGCAGCGCGCCCGCATCTTCCATAGTGTTGAAGAAGATAGGCGCGATTTTGCCGCCCAGCACCACACCGCCGCCGCGCTTGTTCGGCACGTGCGGGATATCGTCGCCCATAAACCACAGCACGGAGTTGGTGGCGGATTTACGGGAAGAACCGGTGCCCACGACGTCGCCGACGTAAGCCAGCGGGAAGCCTTTTTGCGCCAGCGCTTCAATTTGCTTGATGGGGCCGACGACGCCTGGCTGATCCGGCTCAATGCCGTCGCGGGCGTTTTTCAGCATCGCCAGCGCATGCAGCGGGATATCCGGGCGCGACCAGGCGTCCGGCGCCGGAGAAAGGTCGTCGGTGTTGGTTTCGCCCGTCACTTTAAATACGGTAACGGTAATTTTTTCAGCCAGCGCAGGGCGAGACAGGAACCACTCGGCGTTAGCCCAGGAGTGCATAATCTGTTGCGCGTGAGCGTTGCCCGCTTTGGCTTTCTCTTCCACATCGTAGAAGTTATCGAACATCAGGAGCGTATGAGACAGCGCTTTGGCGGCAATCGGCGCCAGCGTTTCGTTATCCAGCGCGTCGATCAACGGGTGGATGTTATAACCACCCTGCATTGTGCCCAGCAGCTCAATCGCTTTTTCCGGGGTAACCAGCGGAGAGGAGGCTTCGCCTTTGGCGACAGCAGCAAGGAATCCGGCTTTTACATAGGCGGCTTCGTCAACGCCTGGGGGTACACGGTTGGTAAGCAGATCTAACAGAAACTCTTCTTCACCCGCTGGCGGGGTTTTCAGCAGCTCGACGAGCGCGGCCATTTGGGTTGCATCTAAGGGTTTGGCTACAATCCCCTCGGCGGCACGCTCAGCTACGTGCTTACGGTATTCTTCTAGCACGACGGTTCTCCTCGCTCTCATTGTCATAAGGGAGCCAGGCTATTCTCTTCACGCTCCTGTGAGACAGCAGTTTGTAGGGTAAATGCCCGGTTCCGCGTCGGGCAGAATAGCAGGATTTAGACTCTCTGTTAATCTGTTTACAAAAAAGCAACATTAAATATTTGCTGAATCGTTAAGCAACGCATAACGCGTTTCGGAAGTGAGATTTCAGACACAAAAAAACCGCCGGGTGGCGGTCTGTTTGTTGTGTTCAGGTGGTAGCAGGCACCTGAACACAGGTATTGCGGCAAGTACGACACAGCAGAATCATGCCAGCTGTCCTGCGTGTCGGCAAGCCCAGGTGTACGTTTTGCGTACCGCTTTCAGAATTTACATGTAATCGCGTGTAAGCGTAAACGATGCCTTTCCGAGGCGCCTCACTCTGGCTATATTGCGCCCTGGCCTGCTTCGCTGGCGTAGCAGCCAGTCACCGGGCCTGGAAGCAGTTCCCTAACCTTACGTGGCAGGTACGACATACTTGCCTGGTTCTGCCTTTCCCGGTGAAGAAGGAATCAACGTACCCCGCAAGGGAATACGCGCAATGGAAATGCGTTTGCTGTATACGCTTCTCATTGTATTAAGCGCAGCGATGACAATGATGCAGGGCGGCTGGACTATTTCAGACATCCACATTCAGTTCATTCTGAACTTAGGCAATTAAGCTACTGGCCGCCTTCGCGGCGGCCTTTTACTGGCCTCTCCCTGGCCGGCGATTTTTTATCTGAAAAAGAACCAACAGTGAGCTATCGCTCGTTTCGTCAATCTTCCCGTTTCTACACTCATTATTGTGGCTTCGCTTCGATGACGGGTCTGTAACGACCAGCCTCCCTCCCAACGTTACGCCTGCCGGTATCTGTCTTATGCCGATGGAGAGTTAAATATGCCTCTGCAAGTTAAACCCCGCCTGCTGGCGTTGCTCTGCGCTGCCGCTGCGTCAGGCGCCGGAGGCGCGCTTTTGCTTATGCGCGCTTTACCTGCCGCTACGCCGCCTGCCGCGACTGTTCAACAGGTGCAGGCAATGCCCGCCGCTCCCCTTGCGCCCTCTCCTGCGCCAGCGTTTTCCACGGCCCAGATAGATCAATGGGTCGCGCCGGTAGCGCTTTTCCCGGATCCGCTGCTTTCTCAGGTACTGATGGCGGCAACTTACCCGGCAAGCGTTGTACAGGCTGTGCAATGGTCGCATGACAACCCCACGTTGCAGGGCGACGCCGCCATCGCGGCCGTAGCGAATCAACCCTGGGACGCCAGCGTAAAATCGCTGGTGGCATTCCCGCAGCTCATGGCGTTAATGGGAGAAAATTCACAGTGGGTGCAAAGTCTGGGCGACGCTTTCCTGGCGCAACCTCAGGCGGTGATGGACTCGGTGCAAAAGTTACGGGCGCTGGCGCAGCAAACCGGCGCGCTGAAAACGACGCCACAGCAAACGGTGACTGCCGTAGCCAAACCCTTGCCGCCAGCTACACCCGCTACGCCAGCGCGCGCAGCGCCGTCAGACTCCCCGGCGCCAGCCACTACAACGATTATTAAAATCGAACCCGCCGACCCGCAGGTGGTTTATATCCCCTCTTATAACCCGGCGACGGTATATGGTTCATGGGCCAATACGGCTTATCCACCGGTTTACCTGCCGCCCCCGCCAGGCCAGCAGTTTACCCAGAGCTTCGCTCGCGGTCTGGGTTACAGTCTTGGCGTGGCGACAACTTACGCCTTGTTCAGCAGTATCGACTGGGATGACGACGATGACCATCATCACCATCATGATGACGATGACCATCACTCGCATCACGGCGATAACATCAATATCAACGTCAATAATTACAATCGCATCACCGGAGAGCAACTGAGCGAAAATAACCGGGTCTGGCAGCACAATCCGGCTTACCGCAGCGGCGTTCCTTATGCTGACCCGCATGTGGCGCAACGGTTTCATCAGACTCAGAGCCCTGTCGGCTTAAGCGCAACCACCGCGCCCGCTTCCAGGGATGCGCAGCGCCAGGCGGCATTGCAGACGCTCCGGCAGCCGTCCGGCGCGCAGGTTAATGCGCCCGGCGCCGCGCGCGACGCCCAGCGTCAGGCCGCATCGCAAAAGCTGCATCAAATCGCGCAGCGCGACAGTTATCGCGGTTATGATGAACGCCCACATTCGGGCAACCGCCCCGCCGTAGCGCATCGCGAAGCTGTAAAACCGCTGCATCACCCGGACGCGCAGCAGCAGCAAAGACGCGAGGCGATAAAACAGCACCAAAGCCAGCCTGGCGCCATTTTGCGCCAAAGGAGCCAGAGCCCTTCCTATGTTAACGCGCTGAGCGGCAATGATAGCCGTTCGCCCGACTGGCAGGCGCAACGCCTGCGCGGCGAGCAAAGCCGGCATCTCCTTAACAGTGAGCATCATGAAGCTCTTCGGGAGCGCGCTTCCGGGCATCATGAGCTTCGTCATCATTAAGGTGCGAAACAATGAAAACGAGGTTACTACGTAGCTTGCCAGGTCTGCTGTTTATCCCTGCGCTCGCGCTGGCGCAGCAGCAATTTGCGACTCCCGAGCAGGCCGCCAGCGCGCTGGTCGACGCCGTATCGCAACAAAATGAAGCCGCGCTCAACGCAATACTTACGGAAAGCTGGCGGCAATATTTGCCGCCGGAAGGGGCCGATCCTGAAGCAGTAGCGCGGTTCCTGCGCGACTGGAAAACCAGCCATCATATTGAACAACAGCAAAATGTCGCCTGGCTGAACGTTGGCAAGCAAAACTGGCAGTTGCCCATTCCGCTTGTTAAAACCGCAGACGGCTGGCGTTTCGATATGCAAGGCGCAGCGGATGAAATTCTCACCCGTACGATCGGCCGCAACGAGCTTTCCGCAATTCAGGTTCTGCACGCCTATGTTCAGGCGCAGCGGGAGTTTTATGCGCTTAACCACTTTTACGCGCAAAAACTTATCAGCAGCGAAGGCCAAAAAGATGGCCTTTACTGGCCAGCGGGGGCGGGCGAAGCGCCAAGCCCGCTCGGCCCGGCATTCAGCCCCGGCATTCCGGGCGCGGGCTATCATGGCTATCGTTTTCGTATCATTACGGCCCATGCCGACGAAGGCCGCTCGCCCTGGCTACATGAAGGCAAACTGACCGGCGGATTTGCGCTGATAGCCTGGCCCGTGGCCTATGGTCGAACCGGGGTGACAAGCTTTATGGTGGACGATCAGGAGAGGGTCTGGCAGGCATGGTTAGGCGAGGAGACGGCGCGTAAAGCGCAGGCGATTACCAGTTTTTCACCCGCAGCGCCCTGGCAACAGCTAAAAGAGACAGGGCATTAACGTGACGGTTTGCGACGGGCCGCCAGACCGGGCGGCCCGCCTGCGCAGACGTTACAGAATATTGGCGACGGATTTCGCCAGTTGCGCTTCCAGCTGAGGTTTGGCTTCCTCAAATTTCAGGTTAACTTTATTGGCGGTGGAAACCACGCGGGTCTGGTATTTAGCGCGGTTGCCCTGCTCGCTGCTGGTTTGCAGTTTGATGCCGGAAGTCCCCTGACGCAGCGCGGCAATATTGTCGGTAGTGACCGCGGCTTTGCTGCGCTCGGAAATTTGCAGGTCGGTGACCATGGTGTAGTTCACATCTTCCACCATCGCATCAGCAGCAAGGCCAATCAGGCCAGCCGCCAGGCCTACGCCCAACGCTGCGCCGGAGGAGTTGCTGTTATAGGCGGTAATGCCTGCGCCCAGCGCCGCGCCAAGGGCCGCCCCTTCGTAACCGCTTTTCAGGTAGTTCTGCGATTCGCGCAGGTCCATCTTATCGGCTTTCAGCACGTTAGCCTGTACCCAGTAGTAAGCCGTATCCGGCGAGCTGGTCACTTTATAACCTTTGGCGGAAAGATCGTTGGCAATCAGCGTTTGCAGGTTGCTCATATCTTTATCAGAGGTGTTTTTCACCTGGATATAAACGGTTTTTTCAGAGGAAGGCTCCAGCCAGACCGTCTCGCTCATCTGAGTTTTCACTTCCAGATTGCGCTTTTTCACGGCAGTCGTCATGGCGCCGCACCCGGTAAGGGTAAACGCAGCCAATACCATGCCAACAACAGCCAACTTTTTAAAAGACATAAACTTTCCTTTTTATTGATGAAATCGCCTGAGCAGACGAGAAAGAGGACGCCAGAGACAAGCCGCTCCGGCAACATGCAGTGAGGGTGTGCAGACGCCGCGCCAGTGCGGCAAGATTCGACAGAAGGTAAAAAGCTCAACGAGATCCCTGTCTTGCGCGTCCCTGTTCATGCGCCGCTCATCTCTGTATAAGCGCATGTGAGTCAATGCATTGAGAGCTATATCGGCAGCAGGAAAAGAAGATTGAGGGAAAAATGCCTACCAGATTAGGTAGTTAGCTTAGACGGGAGCGGGTGAGCCAAAAAAAAACGCCTCCGTAGAGGCGTTTTTCAGCAAAGCAAAACGATTATTTTTTCTTCGCTTTCGGGTTCGGCAGGTCGGTGATGCTGCCTTCGAACACTTCTGCCGCCAGGCCCACGGACTCGTGCAGGGTCGGGTGAGCATGGATGGTGAGCGCGATATCTTCGGCGTCACAGCCCATTTCGATAGCCAGTCCGATTTCGCCCAGCAGCTCGCCGCCGTTGGTACCGACAATCGCGCCGCCGATAACACGGTGGGTCTCTTTGTCGAAAATCAGTTTGGTCATACCGTCTGCGCAGTCGGAAGCGATAGCACGGCCAGACGCTGCCCACGGGAAGGTGGCGGTTTCATAGCTGATGCCTTTCTCTTTCGCTTCTTTCTCAGTCAGACCAACCCACGCTACTTCCGGCTCGGTGTAAGCGATGGACGGGATAACTTTCGGGTCGAAGTAGTGCTTCATGCCGGCGATAACTTCAGCGGCAACGTGACCTTCGTGAACGCCTTTGTGCGCCAGCATCGGCTGACCGACGATATCGCCGATAGCGTAAATGTGCGGCACGTTAGTGCGCATCTGCTTGTCAACGCGGATAAAGCCGCGGTCGTCCACTTCCACGCCCGCTTTGCCTGCATCCAGGTTTTTGCCGTTCGGCACACGGCCGATAGCCACCAGCACCGCGTCGTAACGCTGCGCTTCAGCAGGCGCTTTTTTGCCTTCCATGGAGACGTAAATACCGTCTTCTTTTGCTTCAACGGCAGTAACTTTGGTTTCCAGCATCAGGTTGAACTTCTTGCTGATGCGCTTGGTAAAGACTTTCACTACGTCTTTATCGGCAGCCGGGATAACCTGGTCGAACATTTCAACCACGTCGATTTCTGAACCCAGCGCGTGGTAAACGGTACCCATCTCCAGACCGATGATGCCGCCGCCCATAACCAGCATGCGTTTCGGCACTTCTTTCAGCTCCAGGGCGTCGGTGGAATCCCATACGCGCGGATCTTCGTGCGGAATGAACGGCAGCTGAATCGGACGGGAACCCGCCGCGATGATAGCGTTGTCGAAGTTAATAACGGTTTTGCCGTTCTCGCCTTCCACTTCCAGGGTGTTGGCGCCGGTGAATTTACCCAGGCCATTCACCACTTTCACTTTACGGCCTTTGGCCATACCAGCCAGACCGCCGGTCAGCTGATTGATAACTTTTTCTTTCCAGGTACGGATTTTGTCGATATCGGTTTTCGGCTCGCCGAAAACGATGCCGTGCTCGGCCAGCGCTTTCGCTTCTTCGATGACTTTCGCTACGTGCAGCAGCGCTTTAGAAGGGATACAACCGACGTTCAGACATACACCGCCGAGGGTGCTGTAACGTTCTACGATGACGGTTTCCAGACCTAAATCCGCGCAACGGAAGGCCGCAGAGTAGCCTGCCGGGCCTGCCCCAAGTACCACGACCTGAGTTTTGATTTCAGTACTCATCATGACCTCTTAATTTATATCCGGCGGGTCTGACGCTTTTGTTATTACGCCCATCATCCACCGGGACGTTCTATCCGCTCGCATTTTACAAAATTGTTAACAATTTTGAAACAACAAACGGCAAACGATTCCTGTTTAGCAGCCAATAATCTCACGAGCTTACGAAGATTATCAGAAAAAAGCCGGCCGTCAGGCCGGCTCTTTCGCTTACATCACCAGACGGCGAATGTCAGACAGCGTGTTGTTGATGATGGTGATAAAGCGCGCACCATCAGCACCGTCAATCACGCGGTGGTCGAAGGAGAGAGAGATCGGCAGCATCAGGCGCGGCGCGAACTCTTTACCATTCCAGACCGGTTCCATGGACGATTTGGAGACGCCCAGGATAGCCACTTCCGGCGCGTTGACGATCGGCGCGAAGTGGGTGGTGCCCAGGCCGCCGATGCTGGAGATGGTGAAGCAGCCGCCCTGCATTTCGCCGGCAGTCAGCTTACCATCGCGCGCTTTTTTGGAGATGGTCATCAGCTCGCGAGACAGCTCGATGATGCCTTTCTTGTTCACGTCCTTGAACACCGGAACCACCAGGCCGTTCGGGGTATCTACCGCAACGCCGATGTTGATGTATTTCTTCAGGGTCAGACGCTGGCCATCTTCAGACAGCGAGCTGTTGAAGCGCGGCATCTGCTCAAGGGCAGCGGCAACGGCTTTCATGATGAAGACAACCGGGGTGATCTTCACATCCAGCTTACGCTTCTCAGCTTCGGCGTTCTGCTGTTTGCGGAAAGCTTCCAAGTCAGTGATGTCGGTTTTGTCGAAGTGCGTAACGTGCGGGATCATCACCCAGTTACGGCTCAGGTTCGCGCCAGAGATTTTCTGGATGCGGCCCAGTTCCACTTCTTCCACTTCACCAAACTTGCTGAAGTCTACTTTCGGCCACGGCAGCAGGCCAGGCAGAGAGCCGCCGGTCGCGCCCGCAGCAGGTGCAGATTCAGCGCGTTTCACCGCGTCTTTGACATAAGCCTGAACGTCTTCGCGCAGGATACGGCCTTTACGACCGGTACCTTTCACTTTCGCCAGGTTTACGCCGAATTCGCGCGCCAGGCGGCGGATCAGCGGAGTGGCGTGAACGTAAGCGTCGTTTTCAGCAAACTCAGACTTGCCTTCCGCTTTCGCAGGCGTAGCAGCCGGTTTGTCAGCTTTCGCCGCCGGAGCCGGGGCAGCCGCTTCCTGTTTAGCCGCCGGAGCCGCAGCAGGCGCCGCGCCTTCCACTTCGAAGATCATAATCAGCGAGCCCGTGGAGACTTTGTCGCCCACATTCACTTTCAGCTCTTTCACGGTGCCTGCAAACGGCGCCGGCACTTCCATAGAAGCTTTGTCGCCTTCTACGGTGATGAGAGACTGTTCAGCGGAAACTTTATCGCCCACTTTCACCAGAACTTCGGTCACTTCAACTTCGTCGCCGCCGATGTCCGGTACGTTGACCTCTTTCGCGCCGGCAGCGGCTGCCGGAGCGGTTGCTGCCTGCTCAGTCACCTGCGGTTTCGCTTGCGCAGCCGGCGCTTCGCCCGCCACTTCGAAGACCATGATCAGAGAGCCAGTGGAGACTTTGTCGCCGGTGTTGATTTTGATCTCTTTAACAGTGCCCGCGAACGGCGCCGGCACTTCCATAGAGGCTTTGTCGCCTTCTACGGTGATCAGAGATTGCTCAGCGGTAACCTGGTCGCCCACTTTGACCAGGATCTCGGTGACTTCAACTTCGTCGCCGCCGATATCCGGAACGTTAACCTCTTTCGCTGCGGCAGCTGCCGGAGCGGAAGCCTGCGCCGGAGCCGCTGCTTTTTTCTCTTCCTGCGCAGGTGCAGCGGCTGCTGCACCCTCGGCGGAATCGAAAATCATGATCAGTTTGCCGGTCTCGACTTTGTCGCCGACAGAGACTTTGATCTCTTTAACCACGCCCGCCTGCGGAGACGGCACTTCCATAGAGGCTTTGTCGCCTTCTACGGTGATCAGCGACTGTTCAGCTTCAACTTTGTCGCCCACTTTGACCAGGATCTCGGTGACTTCAACTTCGTCCGCCCCGATGTCCGGTACATTGATTTCGATAGCCATTCTTTCTTTACCTCTTATGCCAGACGCGGGTTGACTTTATCTGCATCGATATTGAATTTGGTGATGGCGTCAGCCACAACTTTCTTATCGATTTCACCACGTTTAGCCAGTTCGCCCAGCGCTGCCACAACCACGTAAGAAGCGTCAACTTCGAAGTGGTGACGCAGATTTTCACGGCTGTCAGAGCGACCGAAGCCGTCAGTACCCAGTACGCGGTAATCGTCAGCCGGTACATAAGTACGAACCTGCTCAGCGAACAGTTTCATATAATCAGTGGAAGCCACGGCCGGCGCATCGTTCATCACCTGAGCGATGTACGGAACGCGCGGGGTTTCCATCGGGTGCAGCATGTTCCAGCGCTCGCAATCCTGACCGTCGCGAGCAAGCTCAGTGAAGGAGGTCACGCTGTAAACATCGGAACCGATGCCGTAGTCTTTCGCCAGGATCTGCGCTGCTTCACGTACATGACGCAGGATAGAACCGGAGCCCAGCAGCTGAACTTTACCTTTCGCGCCTTCAACGGTTTCGAGTTTGTAGATACCTTTACGGATACCTTCCTCGGCGCCCTGCGGCATGGCCGGCATGTGGTAGTTTTCGTTCAGTGTGGTGATGTAGTAGTAAACGTTCTCTTGCGCTTCACCGTACATACGCTCCAGACCGTTGTGCATGATCACAGCGACTTCGTAAGCGTAAGCCGGGTCGTAAGAGATACAGTTCGGGATAGTCAGAGACTGAATGTGGCTGTGACCATCTTCGTGCTGCAAACCTTCGCCGTTCAGAGTAGTACGACCGGAGGTGCCGCCGATCAGGAAGCCGCGCGCCTGCTGGTCGCCCGCCGCCCAGCACAGGTCGCCGATACGCTGGAACCCGAACATGGAGTAGTAGATATAGAACGGGATCATCGGCAGGTTGTTGGTGCTGTAAGAGGTCGCCGCAGCCAGCCAGGAAGAACCTGCGCCCAGCTCGTTGATCCCTTCCTGGAGAATCTGGCCTTTCTCGTCTTCTTTGTAGTAAGCCACCTGCTCACGGTCCTGCGGGGTGTACTGCTGGCCGTTCGGGCTGTAGATACCAATCTGACGGAACAGACCTTCCATACCAAAGGTACGCGCTTCGTCGGCGATGATCGGAACCAGACGATCTTTGATCGAGTTGTTCTTCAGCATGACGTTCAGGGCACGAACGAAAGCGATGGTGGTGGAGATCTCTTTGTTCTGCTCTTCCAGCAGGGAACGGAAGTCTTCCAGCGTCGGCAGCTCAAGCTTCTCGGTGAAGTTCGGCTGACGGGACGGCAGGTAACCGTGCAGCGCCTGACGGCGTTCATGCAGGTATTTATACTCTTCAGACCCTTCCGGGAAGGTGATGTACGGCAGTTTTTCCAGGTCGGCATCGGCTACCGGAACGTTGAAACGGTCGCGAACGTAACGCACGCCGTCCATGTTCATTTTCTTAACCTGGTGCGCGATGTTTTTACCTTCGGCGGTGTCGCCCATGCCGTAACCTTTCACGGTGTGAGCAAGGATAACGGTCGCTTTGCCTTTGGTTTCCTGCGCTTTCTTAAATGCAGCGTAGATTTTCTTCGGATCGTGGCCGCCGCGGTTCAGCGCCCAAATCTCATCGTCAGACCAGTCGGCAACCAGGGCGGCGGTTTCCGGATATTTACCGAAGAAGTGCTCGCGAACATAAGCGCCGTTTTTGGATTTGAAGGTCTGGTAGTCGCCGTCAACGGTTTCGTTCATCAGCTGAATCAGCTTGCCGCTGGTGTCTTTACGCAGCAGCTCGTCCCAACGGGAGCCCCACATAACTTTGATGACGTTCCAGCCAGCGCCGCTGAAAATGCCTTCCAGTTCGTTGATGATCTTGCCGTTGCCGGTTACCGGACCATCCAGACGCTGTAAGTTACAGTTGATAACGAAGACCAGGTTGTCCAGCTTCTCGCGGGTTGCGATGGTGATGGCGCCTTTGGATTCCGGCTCATCCATCTCGCCGTCGCCCAGGAAAGCGTAAACGGTCTGCGCAGACGTGTCTTTCAGGCCGCGGTGTTCCAGATACTTCAGGAACTTAGCCTGATAAATCGCGCCGATCGGGCCAAGGCCCATGGAGACGGTCGGGAATTGCCAGAATTCCGGCATCAGTTTCGGGTGCGGGTAAGAAGAGAGACCGTTGCCGTGAACTTCCTGACGGAAGTTGTTCATCTGCTCTTCAGTCAGACGACCTTCAACGAAGGCACGCGCATACACGCCCGGAGAGATATGCCCCTGGAAGTAAACCAGATCGCCGCCGTCTTTTTCGTTGCGAGCGCGGAAGAAGTGGTTAAAACACACTTCATAGATGGTCGCTGAAGACTGGAAGGAAGCCATGTGACCGCCGAGTTCCAGATCTTTTTTGGACGCGCGCAGAACGGTCATAATGGCGTTCCAACGAATTGCAGAACGAATACGACGCTCAAGGTCCAGATTGCCCGGGTATTCCGGTTCATCTTCAACGGCAATAGTGTTGACGTAGTTGCTAGCCCCTGTACCAGCCGCTACTTTCACGCCGCCTTTACGGGCTTCGGAGAGTAACTGGTCGATCAGATACTGAGCGCGCTCAACACCTTCTTCACGGATGACCGATTCGATCGCCTGTAGCCAGTCGCGAGTTTCGATCGGATCCACGTCATTTTGGAAACGTTCTGACATGGGGGTATTCCTTATCTCTCTAATACGTTGATTTGTCTGGAACCTGTCCCATTGCACTCTTTGTTCTTCATATTTCAGGTTATCTCTTTGCTGGCTGCGCTTCCTTACCCGGTCACATAGTTCGCTATGCTCCCGGGGATTCGCGCGCTTGCCGCCGCGATAAAACCCAAATTATTTGAACAACTAAAAGCACAATAAGACAGGTTCTGCGTTTAGTTGCCGCGCTCTAAAATACTGGCGCTTAGTCCTTACGTTGCTGTAGGCGGCGCAGTGAGCGTTCACGACGACTTTGCTCACGGCTGCGGTCCAGCAAGATCTCCTCAATAAAGGCCAGGTGTCGGTGCGACGCTTCACGCGCCTGCTCCGGCTCCCTTGCCATAATCGCCTCATAGATACTGGTGCGATGGCTGCTGACCAGGGGAAGCATTTCCCGCCGGGCATACAGTAATTCAAAATTCTGGCGAACATTCTGAGCGAGCATCGGCTCCATGCAGCGCAACAAGTGTAGCAACACTACGTTGTGTGCGGCCTCTGTCACCGCAATTTGGTACTGCACTACCGCGTCCGATTCCGCGTCCAGATCCCCCGATTGCTGCGCCAGCTCAATGGCGTGATGCAGCTCGCGAATACGTACCCGATCCTCATCCGTGCTGCGCAGCGCGGCGTAATAAGCAGCGATGCCTTCCAGCGCATGGCGGGTCTCAAGCAGGTCAAACTGGGATTCGGGATGATCGGAGAGCAACTCTACCAGCGGGTCGCTGAAGCTCTGCCACAGGCTGTTCTGGACAAACGTGCCGCCACCCTGGCGACGAAGCAGCAGGCCCTTCGCCTCAAGACGCTGGATAGCCTCTCGCAGGGAGGGTCGGGAAACGTCGAACTGTTTCGCCAGTTCGCGTTCAGGAGGAAGTTTTTCGCCGGGACGCAGCGTCCCTTCGAGGATTAGAAACTCCAGTTGCTGCTCAATCACATCAGAAAGTTTAGGTTGGCGGATTTTGCTGTAGGCCATGTTCCCTGTCTCTGCCATTCGCCCGGAGTCAATTGGTATGACCAATTGTATGTTCGTGACGCTAAAGTAACAAAGTATTCACCTTCTGTCCATATTGGTTTTGATTGAAATCAGGAAAGCAGGCACATTTTAACAACCCTACAGAAATGACGTTTCAGAAATGTAACTTTGAACAAATTAACTATTTACCTCGCAATAGGTAGTTTTAACGTAAATGAAACGCACAACTTTTCATCCTGAACCGATTCAACAGAAATTCAGATGAATATTTAGTCATTTTTAGCGATTAAAACAGGCTGACAGGGAGGCGGGCTGGCGGTTTCAGGAATTTACAAATGGTTTCTTTTTATTCACTTCGTCATTGGCCTGCATGAAAGCAGATGCATTCGCTCGCGCTTATCACTATTCTGGGCGCTACGGAAGCATTCAAATAAAAATTCCAGCTTTAGCTCCGTAAAGCAATAAATACAAAAAGCGGAATTAATAAATTACAGCCGTCAGGCTGAGATAAAAAACAACCACACACGAGGTTCATTTATGGAAGGTCAACAGCACGGCGAAACGCTGAAGCGCGGCCTTAAAAACCGCCATATTCAGCTTATTGCGCTGGGTGGTGCAATCGGGACGGGGCTCTTTCTGGGTAGCGCATCCGTTATTCAGTCGGCGGGGCCTGGCATTATTCTTGGCTACGCGATTGCCGGTTTTATCGCTTTTTTAATCATGCGCCAGCTTGGCGAAATGGTTGTTGAGGAGCCGGTAGCCGGTTCTTTCAGCCACTTTGCGTACAAATACTGGGGCGGTTTCGCCGGTTTCGCTTCCGGCTGGAATTACTGGGTGCTCTATGTTCTGGTGGCAATGGCGGAACTGACGGCGGTCGGGAAATACATTCAGTTCTGGTGGCCGGAAATTCCTACCTGGGTTTCTGCGGCAGCGTTCTTTGTGCTTATTAACGCCATTAACCTGACTAACGTGAAAGTGTATGGCGAGATGGAGTTCTGGTTCGCCATTATCAAAGTGGTCGCCGTAATCGGCATGATCCTCTTCGGCGGCTGGCTGCTGTTCAGCGGCAGCGCGGGTCCGCAGGCGACGGTGCGCAACCTCTGGGAGCAAGGCGGTTTCTTGCCGCACGGCACCATGGGGCTGGTAATGATGATGGCTATCATCATGTTTTCGTTCGGCGGGCTTGAGCTGGTAGGCATTACCGCAGCAGAAGCAGATAACCCGGAGGTGACTATTCCTAAAGCCACCAACCAGGTGATTTACCGCATTCTGATTTTCTATGTGGGTTCGCTGGCCGTGCTGCTTTCGCTGATGCCCTGGACGCGCGTGACTGCCGACACCAGCCCCTTCGTGCTTATCTTCCACGAACTGGGTGATTCGCTGGTCGCCAACGCGCTCAACATTGTTATCCTCACGGCGGCGCTGTCGGTCTATAACAGCTGCGTTTATTGCAACAGCCGTATGCTGTTCGGCCTGGCTCAGCAAGGTAACGCGCCGAAAGCGTTGCTGAAAGTCGACAAACGCGGCGTGCCGGTTAATACCATCCTGGTTTCTGCGGTGGCTACTGCGCTGTGCGTGGTGATCAACTACCTCATGCCGGGCGAAGCCTTCGGCCTGCTGATGGCGCTGGTGGTCTCGGCGCTGGTGATTAACTGGGCGATGATTAGCCTTGCGCATATCAAGTTCCGCCGTAAAAAAGATCAGCAGGGCGTCAAAACGCGCTTCCCTGCCCTTTTCTACCCGCTGGGCAACTGGATCTGCCTGCTCTTTATGGCGGCGATTCTGGTGATAATGGCCATAACGCCGGGCATGGCGATTTCCGTCTGGCTGATCCCGGTCTGGATAGCCATTCTGGGCATCGGCTACTGGATCAAAACCCAGCGCAGCGCGAAAACCGTAAAAGCGCACTGAGTTATTCGCTTTACCGTGAAATGCCCCGGTTGGTTCGCCGCCCGGGGCATTTTAATTTCCCGCTACGGCCAATTTCGCTGCCCTGCCATTTTTATCAGTTACTCCGCCAGCGCCTCAGACAGGCATTACTGCCCGTGCCGCCATACGCGAGCGAAACTCTTTCACTGGGATAACAAGGGGATGCTGCAACTCGGCGCGCCGCCGCCCGCCCTTCCCTGATTTCAGCTTTAAATTGTGCGATTCGCCAGGCCCGGCAAGCGGTTATTACCGCAGCGCTTTGTTAGCTGCCTCACAATTTAGCGTCGATAGCCCGATTATCCATCTCTGTAACCCATTGCTGCTGTGTAATTTGCTGTCATCGGACCAATACTCCTGTCCATAATAATTCAATGGAGTCGTATCGATGAGTAACAGCAAGCTGTCGGTAAAAGAAAAAATCGGCTATGGAATGGGCGACGCCGGATGCAATATCATTTTTGGCGCCATCATGCTGTTTGTTAACTATTTTTATACGGATATTTTTGGTCTCTCCCCGGCGCTTGTGGGGGTATTGCTGCTCTCCATTCGCGTAGTGGACGCCGTCACCGACCCGATTATGGGCGCCATAGCGGACCGAACCCGCAGCCGCTTTGGCCGCTTTCGTCCATGGCTGTTATGGATAGCCGTGCCCTACGCGCTCTTTAGCGTGCTGATGTTTACTACGCCGGAATGGAGCTACAGCAGCAAGGTTGTCTATGCCTTTGTCACTTACTTTCTGCTCTCACTGACCTATACAGCCATTAACATTCCTTACTGTTCGCTTGGCAGCGTCATCACCAACGACCCGCAGGAGCGTGTCGCCTGCCAGTCGTATCGTTTTGTTATGGTCGGTATCGCCACGCTGCTGCTTTCCCTGACGTTGCTGCCGATGGCCGACTGGTTCGGCGGCGAAAATAAAGCGAAGGGTTACCAGATGGCGATGACCGTGCTGGCGCTGATCGGCATGTGCATGTTCCTGTTCAGCTTCGCCACAGTGCGCGAGCGTATTCGCCCGGCGGTGCCGAGCAACGACGACCTGAAAGCAGACATGAAAGATGTCTGGAAGAATGATCAATGGGTGCGCATTCTGCTGCTGACGCTCTGCAATGTTTGCCCGGGTTTTATCCGCATGGCCGCCACCATGTATTACGTCACCTGGGTAATGGGCCAGAGCACCAGCTTCGCTACGCTGTTCATTAGCCTTGGCGTAGTGGGCATGATGATAGGCAGCATGCTGGCGAAGGTGCTGACCGACCGCTGGTGCAAGCTGAAAGTGTTTTTCTGGATTAACATCGCGCTGGCCATTTTCTCGGTGGGCTTTTACTTCCTGAACCCGCATGCCACAGCGCTTATTGTAACCCTCTACTTCCTGCTGAACGTGCTGCATCAAATCCCTTCCCCGCTGCACTGGTCGTTGATGGCGGACGTGGACGATTATGGCGAGTGGAAAACCGGCAAGCGTATTACCGGCATCAGCTTTTCCGGCAATATCTTTTTCCTGAAGGTAGGGCTTGCGATTGCAGGCGCAATGGTGGGCTTCCTGCTCTCCTGGTATGGCTATGACGCAGGCGCTAAACAGCAAAGCGCGACGGCTCTTAATGGTATTGTGCTGCTCTTCACCGTCATTCCCGGCGTAGGCTATCTCATTACCGCGGGCGTAGTACGCCTGCTGAAAGTGGATCGCGACCTGATGAAAACGATTCAGGCCGACCTCGAAAAGCGCCGTGTTAACTATCATGAGCTGAACGATTATCAGGACATCAAGACTGCCGACGCAGTAAGGAAAGCGTTATGACACCTTCTTCCTGGCCGAATCCTTTTATTGAGCAACGCGCCGATCCGTTTATTCTGCGTCACAACGGCGCCTACTATTTTATCGCGTCGGTGCCAGAGTATGACCGCCTTGAAATCCGTCGCGCCGCCACGCTTGAAGGATTACGCCACGCAACGCCCGTCGTGGTATGGCGTAAACCCGCAAGCGGGCCGATGAGCGAGCTCATCTGGGCGCCGGAACTGCATTTCATTGAGGGCAAGTGGTACATCTATTACGCCGCCGCGCCCACCAAAGCGCTCGATAAGCTCAATATGTTTCAGCACCGGATGTTCGCGCTGGAATGCGCCGACGCCGATCCGCTCACCGGCAGTTGGGTCGAAAAAGGCCAGATAAAAACGCAGTTCGATACCTTTGCGCTGGATGCCACCACGTTTGAGCATCAGGGCAAGCACTGGTATTTATGGGCGCAAAAAGCGCCCGATATCCCGGGCAACTCGAATATTTATCTGTGCGAAATGGAAAACCCATGGACGCTCAAAGGCGAGCCGGTGATGTTAAGCAAACCGGAGTTCGATTGGGAGTGCCGCGGCTTTCTGGTAAACGAAGGGCCAGCGGTGCTCAGGCATGGCGAGCGCCTGTTCGTTAGCTACTCCGCAAGCGCGACGGATGAGAATTACTGCATGGGGCTGCTCTGGATAGACATGGCGGCGCAAATAACCGATCCGCAAAACTGGCACAAATCACCGCAGCCGGTTTTTACCACCAGCTATGAAAACCGCCAGTACGGGCCGGGGCATAACAGCTTCACCACAACGGAAGAGGGAGAGGATGTGCTCGTCTATCATGCCCGTAATTACACGGAGATTGAAGGCGACCCGCTCTATGACCCGAACCGCCATACCCGGCTGAAGCTTATTCGCTGGGATGAAGAAGGGATGCCGCAGTTCGGCGTCCCTCCTGCCGATCATGCCTGAGCGAGCGGCACGCTAAACCAGCGTGCCGTAAATCGTCAGTAGCGCCACGATCACTACCACCACCAGCGACGTCTTTTTGGCCATCGAGACGGCGGCTTTAGGCGTCGCGATTTTATCGAGGTGCGGTTCGCGGGCGAGCGAATACTGCGCCAGTTGCGTCAGCACCTGATACTGCGACGAGTGACGATCGCCAAGCGAGGCAAACCATGCGGGCAGCGCTTTTTCGCCATGCCCCAGCAGCGCATACACCACGCCGACCAGACGTACCGGTACCCAGTCGACCACGTGAAGAATGGCGTCAATGCCGGAGTGAAGGCGCTGTCGCGGCGAATGATGACGCGCAAGCCAGGTCTGCCAGGCCCGCAGAAAGGCGTAGCCCATCAGGGTAACCGGCCCCCATGGCCCGCCCACGACAAACCAGAACAGCGGAGCCAGATAAAACCGGTAGTTAATCCACAACAGCCCGTTTTGTAACTCACGCAGGTACTCGCGCTCGTCGCAATCCGGCGGTACGCCATGGATAAGCGTTAATTCGTAAGCCATATTGTCGCGGGCGTGGACATCATCCCGGCTGGCGGCTTTCAGATAGGCGTGATAATGCAGGCGCACCTGCCCTGCGCCGATGCAAAGCAGCCCCAGCAGGATCCAGAACACCAGCAGCGGCACGTTAAAAAAGATCCCCTGCAACGCGCGAACGCAGAGAAAGACGATCAGCATCGCCAGCACCGTCATGCCAAGCGTGCGAACCAGCGAAAAATGGCGCAGGCGGCGAAACAACGCCTCAAGGCGATGGTCAAGCTGCCAGTGCTCGCCAAGCTTAAACAGGCGTTCGGCAAACAGAACCAACAGCAGCGTAAATAACGTCATCTCATCTCCTTTTCAGCCTGGCAGGCTAACGCCTCGCGAAAACGCGCCCAGTCAAACGCCGGGCCGGGGTCGGTTTTACGCTCCGGGGCAATATCGCTATGGCCTGTAATATTAGCGGCAATCTGCGGATAAAGTGGGATAAGCGCGCGGGTGATGGCAACCAGTTGCTGATATTGCTCGTCGGTATAAGGCAGCGTATCGGTGCCCTCAAGTTCGATGCCAATCGAAAAATCGTTACAACGCTCGCGGCCTTGATAATGTGAAATGCCTGCGTGCCATGCGCGTTTATCGAAAGGAACATATTGCACGATTTCGCCGTCGCGACGAATCAGGCAGTGCGCGGAGACGCGCAGATGGGCGATGCCGGCGAAGTAAGGGTGCGCTTCAGGGTCGAGCGTGCCGGCAAACAGCGCGTCTATCCATGGTCCGCCAAATTCGCCAGGCGGCAGGCTGATATTATGCACCACCAGCAACGAGGGGGATTCATCCTCTGGCCGGCAATCATGATGCGGCGAAGGCTGCCGCCTTACGCCTTCCAGCCAGCCATCTCTCAGCTGCATGTAAGATTCTCCTTAATATGGTACTGAAAGTCGCTTCAGAGTAGCATGTTTCACTCTGATGATTAGCCACCAATCTGGAGTTTTACCATGCCGCCTCGCCGTTACAACCCCGACCACCGACGTGACGCGCTCCTGGAACGAATCAATCTTGATATCCCGCAAACGGTAGCCCTGGCGCTGCGCGAAGACCTGGGCGGTGATATAAACGCCGATAACGATATTACTGCGCAATTATTGCCGCCAGACGGTCGCTCCCATGCTGTTGTGATCACGCGCGAAGCGGGCGTTTTTTGCGGCAAACGTTGGGTAGAAGAGGTTTTTATCCAACTGGGCGGCAATGTTGAAGTAACGTGGCACGTGGAAGATGGCGCGCCGGTTAAAGCGGATCAACCTTTGTTTGAGCTTCAGGGGCCGGCGCGCGTGCTGCTGACCGGCGAGCGTACCGCGCTGAATTTCGTACAAACGCTTTCCGGCGTGGCAAGTGAGGTGCGTAAGTATGTCACCCTGCTTGAAGGCACCAAGACCCAGCTGCTTGATACCCGCAAAACCATTCCCGGGCTGCGCACTGCGCTGAAATACGCTGTGCTGTGCGGCGGCGGCAATAACCATCGCCTTGGGCTTTCCGACGCGTTCCTGATAAAAGAGAACCATATTATTGCTTCCGGCTCGGTACGCGAAGCGGTGGAAAAAGCGTTCTGGCTGCACCCGGACGTCCCGGTAGAAGTGGAAGTCGAGTCGCTGGAGGAGCTGGACGACGCCCTGAAAGCAGGCGCCGACATCATCATGCTGGATAACTTCACCGTCGCCCAGATGCGAGAAGCGGTAAGCCGTACCGCAGGCCAGGCGCGGCTGGAAGTTTCCGGCAATGTCACAGCCCAGACGCTGCGCGAGTTTGCCGACACCGGCGTGGACTATATCTCTGTCGGCGCGCTGACGAAGCACATTCGCGCGCTCGATCTCTCCATGCGTTTTCGCTAACGCCTCACAGCAAGGATGGGTATTTCACCCATCCTTGCTCTTCATTTTGCGACCTGCCTCGTAACCTCATTTCGTCTCGCTGCAACCCACGAAAACAGGCTGGAATCCACTTTCCTGAACCCATTTTTGCTGCTCGTTTATTCCGGCTTCGCTTGTCACAGTATCGCGACTGTTAACAAGGAGGAACTATGGATAAACAACGCGGTTTTACGCTTATTGAGCTGATGGTGGTCATCGGCATTATCGCCATTCTGAGCGCCATCGGCGTACCCGCTTACCAGAACTATTTGCGCAAAGCGGCGCTGACGGATGTGCTGCAAACCGTCACCCCGTACCGCACAGCGGTTGAACTTTGCGCCATCGACCGGGGCGGCGTCAGCAGTTGCGACGCGGGCGGCAATGGCATTCCGGCGGTTAAAACCACGCGCTACATTTCTGAAATGGGCGTGGCGGCGGGCGTCATTACTGTAACGGGGCAGGAAAGCCTGAACGGTTTAACGCTGACCCTGACGCCGAAATGGAGCGGGAACAACGGCATGGAATCATGGCAGCGAAACTGTTCTGTTACCGGCGGCGGCGCATTGCAGCAAGCCTGCGAAGATGTTTTCCGCTTTGACGGTCAATAAGGCGAGCCGATATGAATCAGGATGATTTAAACCAACTGTGCCAGCGTCACAACGCGCTGGTGTTGGCTGTAGATGAAACGGCGATACATATCGCCGTTGTCGACGCTCCGGCGCAGGCATTTATGGAAGCGCTGCGTTTTGCCACGCAAAAGCATATCGACATCGAATGCTGGTCTGCGCAGAGGTTTGAAAAGCACAAGCTTACGCCCGCTTTCAATGCGCCTGCGCTGGCGGAAGAGAACGGCAATGCGACAGAGCGGGTAAACCATATTCTGCAACAGGCGTTGCTGCGCCGCGCCTCGGATATTCATATCGAACCTGGCGAAACCGCCTGTCGCGTCAGGCTTCGCGTTGATGGCGTGCTGCAAACCCTTGCGCCGCTCTCTGTGCAAGCAGGGCTCACCTTAACCGCCCGCCTGAAGGTACTGGGGAAATTAGATATCGCTGAACGTCGGCTGCCACAGGATGGTCAGTTCGCCATTGAGCTTGAGGGTAAAAGCGTCTCTTTTCGCCTTTCGACCCTTCCCTCCCGCCATGGCGAAAAGGTCGTGCTTCGCATGCTCCAGCAAACGGAGCATGCGCTGGAGGTGGAGGCGCTGGGCATGTCGGCGCAGCAGCAGGCGCACTTTTCACAGGCGCTGAACAGCCCGCAGGGATTAATACTGGTGACAGGCCCAACGGGGAGCGGAAAAACGGTAACGCTTTACAGCGCCCTTGGCGCGCTGAACAAGCCGCAGGTTAATCTTTGCAGCGTGGAAGACCCGATAGAGATCCCCCTGCCCGGCCTCAACCAGACGCAAATTAACCCGAAAGCGGGGTTAAGTTTTCAAAGTGTGCTTCGGGCGCTGCTCCGCCAGGACCCGGATGTCATCATGGTTGGCGAAATTCGCGACGGCGAAACGGCGGAAATTGCTATCAAAGCGGCGCAAACGGGGCATCTGGTCCTCTCGACGCTGCACACTAACTCAACCACAGATACGCTGGTCAGGCTGGAGCAAATGGGCGTGCCGCGCTGGATGCTGGCCTCTGCGCTACGCCTGGTTATCGCGCAGCGGCTGGTAAGGAAGCTGTGTCCCTGTTGTCGAACCGCTCAGGCAGAGCCGATACGTTTGCCAGCTACGCTTTTTCCTCGTCCTCTCCCACAGTGGCAGGCCGCCGGGTGCGAACGTTGCTATGGCGGTTTTTATGGGCGGCTTGCGTTATTCGAACTGCTTGCGGTGGAACCAGCGCTTCGCCTGGCGATACAGGAAGGGCATTCTGCGCAAGAAATCGAAACGCTGGCCCGCCAGCAAGGCATGGTTTCGCTGTTCGAAAGCGGCTGCCAGGCAGTTGAAGAGGGCTTAACCACCCTGGAAGAAATTTATCGGGTGCTGGGTTTCCCGAATGGCTAATCAACTCTGGCGCTGGCAAGGGCTAAACCATCAGGGAGTGCGCCAGAGCGGCCAGCTTTGGGCAAAAGATCGTTCCGGAGCGCTGCTTTGTCTTAGCGAGGCGGGGTTATATCCGCTTTTATTACGCAAAGCGGCTGTTAATAAACGGCTATGGGGAATATCTCACAGCCTGCCGGTGATACGACAACTGGCGACGCTATTACAAGCGGGCGTTTCTCTTACTGACGGGCTGGCCCTGCTTGCCCGTCAGCAAAATTCGGCCCAGTGGCGCGCATTGCTGGAGCAGGTCGCCGCTGAGGTGCATCGCGGTATAACGCTTGCCCGGGCGATGCGAGACTGGCCTGAGGTTTTTTCGCCGCTTGCCGTTTCTTTAATTCAGACGGGTGAAATGACCGGCAAACTCGATATCTGCTGCGAAAAACTGGCAAATCAGCAGGAAGAACAGCAGCGCCTGCGCCAGATGGTCGGTAAAGCGTTGCGCTACCCCATCATCATCCTCATTATGGCGCTGGCGATGACGCTGGGCATGGCAGGGTTTGTGCTGCCGCAGTTCGCGGCGATTTATGCCTCTTTCTCAACGCCGCTGCCCTGGATAACGCGGGCGGTAATGGCCTTTTCTGAAGGGATTACGCGTTATGCGCCGGTATGGTTAAGCGTTGGCTTGCTGAGCGCTGCCGCTGTCGCGTTTTACCGTAAACGTCCGGCATGTCGGCTGGCCGAAGAAAAAATCGCACTCGGGCTTCCTCTTTTCGGCTTGTTGCTGCGCGGCCAGAAACTCAGCCAGATATATACCGTGCTGACAATGACGCAGCAGTCGGGCATTCCTTTGCTGCAAGGGTTAGCCCTGGTGGAGGAAACGCTCTCTTCGCCCCTCTGGCAAACTGCCGTTGCGCAGATCCGGGAAAAAATAGCGCAGGGCTCTCCCTTTTGGCAGGCGCTGGAAAATGAAAGCGTGTTCAGCACATTATGCCTGCAAATGGTCAGAACAGGCGAAGAGACCGGCGCGCTGGATACTATGCTGGCGCGTCTTGCTCAATGGCATACGCAGCAAACGCAACAGCGTGCGGAAACGCTGGCGGCCTCACTTGAACCTGTAATGATGATTGTGATTGGGTTGATTATCGGCACGCTGGTCATTGCGATGTATTTGCCGTTGTTTAATCTGGGCGATGCCATGAGCGGCATGCGGTGAACCGGCGCTGGGGCGCGCCGGTTTTAAGCGCATCAGAGCGTATTGAAAACGCGGTTTTCCTGCTCCTGGACGCGGATAAACGTGGTGCGTTTAGTCAGCTCTTTCAGACGGGAAGCGCCCACATAAGTACAGGCGGAACGCAGACCACCCAGGATATCGCGAGCCGTATTCTCGACCGGACCGCGCAGCGGAAGCTTCACGGTTTTGCCTTCTGCCGCACGGTATTGCGCAACGCCGCCGACGTGGCGATTCATTGCAGATTCAGAGCTCATGCCATAAAACAGCATAAATTTCTCGCCATCCTCTTCAACGACCGTGCCGCCGCTTTCTTCATGACCGGCCAGCATGCCGCCCAGCATAACGAAATCCGCGCCGCCGCCAAACGCTTTCGCCACATCGCCCGGCACGGTACAGCCGCCATCGCTGATAATACGACCGCCGAGGCCGTGCGCCGCATCGGCACACTCAATCACTGCGGAAAGCTGAGGATAACCCACGCCGGTTTTAACGCGTGTGGTACAGACTGAACCCGGTCCGATACCCACTTTAACGATATCCGCCCCAGCCAGGATCAGCTCCTCGCACATTTCGCCAGTGACAACATTGCCCGCAATAATGGCTTTATCAGGCCAGGTTTCACGCGCCTTGCTGACGAATTGCACGAAATGCTCGGAATAACCATTTGCGACATCAATACAAATAAACTTCAGCGCGGGCGACAGCGCCAGAATCTCTTTGGTTTTATTGAAATCCGCATCGGAGGTGCCGGTAGAGACAATCACATGTTGCAATACGCTTTCCGGCGTCGCGTTCAGGAATTCCTGCCACTCCTGCACGCTGTAGTGTTTATGTACGGCAGTCAGGATGTCGAATTCCGCCAGCGCTTTCGCCATGCCGAACGTGCCCACGGTATCCATATTAGCGGCAATCACAGGCACGCCGGACCACTGAACGCCAGACTGTTTAAAGGTAAATTGACGGGCAAGCTCGACTTCGGAGCGGCTTTTGAGAGTAGAACGTTTAGGGCGGATAAGAACGTCTTTAAAACCTAACTTCAGATCTTCTTCAATACGCATGAGCGGATTCCTGGTAATGGCGATGAACGCGTGAACGTAAGCGTAAGCGGCGGAACAACTGCCAACTCCAGTGACGCTATCATACGCACTAATATTGGCCCCGCAAGACTGCGAAAGCGCTCTTTTTTACGCTACAATCCTATAAATTTACCTTGTGGACAGAAAAGCGAGCGCATCAGGTTCGCTTTTTCTTTCCCGACGGCAGGCCCGGTTTCAGAGGTGTCAACATTGCCGTTTTCTATGCTTTTGTTTTTACAACATTCTGGATGATGGCGTTATGGGTTATACGGTCGCGTTAACGGGGGGAATTGGGAGTGGAAAAAGTACTGTCGCCGATGCCTTCTCTCGTTTAGGCGTCACTGTTATTGATGCCGATGTTATCGCCCGCCAGGTTGTCGAACCCGGTCAGCCCGCCCTTGACGCTATCGCCACGCATTTTGGTCAATCTATTCTCCATCCTGATGGCTCACTTAATCGTCGCGCGCTCAGAGAAAGGATCTTTGCTAAGCCAGAAGAGAAAGCCTGGCTCAATGCGCTGCTTCATCCTTTGATTCAGCAACAAACTCGCGATGAAATAGCGCAAGCTACTTCGTCCTATGTGCTGTGGGTCGTGCCGCTGCTGGTTGAAAACCAGCTACACAAGCGAGCCGATCGTGTGCTGGTGGTGGACGTAACGCCGCAAACGCAGATCCAGCGCACCATGTTGCGGGACAAAGTATCGCGCGAGCACGCAGAGCAGATTCTCGCCGCGCAGACCACGCGCGAAGCGCGCTTAGCCATTGCGGATGATGTGATTAATAATAACGGCGCGCCAGAAGCTATAGATGCAGACGTGGAACGTTTGCATCAGCGCTATCAATATCTGGCGGCGCAGGCAGCACAACAGGAAAACAGGTAATGCACACCCAGGTTCTTTTTGAACATCCCCTGAACGAGAAAATGCGCACGTGGCTGCGTATTGAGTTTTTGATCCAGCAAATGAAAGTGAATTTGCCAGTCAGCGATCACGCGACAGCGCTGCACTTTTTCCGCAATGTTGGCGATCTGCTGGATGTCTTTGAGCGCGGCGATATTCGCGCGGAGCTCCATAAAGAGTTTGAACGCCAGCAACGCAAACTGCAAAGCTGGGCGGAAGTACCCGGCGTTGATAACGATCGCATCGCCCAGTTGCGTCAGGAACTTAAGCAGCGAAGCGCCGCTTTGATGGCCGCTCCCCGTCTTGGCCAGGCGCTGCGTGAAGATAAGCTTATTGCGCTGGTGCGCCAGCGCTTGAGTATTCCAGGCGGCTGCTGTAGCTTCGATTTGCCTACGCTTCACCTGTGGCTCCATATACCCCAGGAACAGCGCGATCGCCTGGTCGATAGCTGGCTTGCAAGCTTGCAGCCTTTGACCCAGGCGCTGGACATGATTCTCGATCTGATTCGCCATTCCGCGCCGTTTCGCAAGCAAACCAGCCTCAACGGCTTTTATCAGGATAACGGCGAAGATGCCGATCTTCTGCGGTTGCAGTTGCAACTAACCGATGCGCTCTACCCGCAAGTTTCTGGTCATAAAAGCCGCTTTGCGATTCGCTTTATGCCGCTCGACAGTGAACATGGCCGCGTACCCGAGCGTTTCGATTTTGAACTGGCTTGTTGCTAAGCAACCCCGGAGCTATCTATGTCTGATATTGCTATTGTTAACTGCCCCACCTGCGGAAAGCCGGTCGCGTGGAGCGAGAAAAGCCCTTACCGACCTTTCTGTTCCAAACGTTGCCAGCTTATCGATCTGGGTGAGTGGGCGGATGAAGAGAAGCGGATCCCAAGCAGCGGCGATCGCTCAGAAACCGATGACTGGAGCGAACAGCAGCCTTAAGGCTGCTGTTTCAGTTTATTGATTACGGGTTCATTTGCAGCCGGGAATTCGTCGGCGATAAGCTCGCCTTGCGCAACCCATCGTCCCGGTTGCCCTTCTTTACCCCAGGGTTCGCCTTCCCAGCTTTCCACCAGAAAGAACCATAAAGTGATATGCCTGTCGGGGAACTGATATTCCAGCGATTCAAATAGCGTAGCGGACGTTACGTTAATACCCGTTTCTTCGGCAAGTTCGCGCACCAGCGCCTGCTCCGGGCTTTCCCCCGCTTCCACCTTGCCGCCTGGAAACTCCCACTTATTCGCCATGTGCGCGTCGGCGGCGCGACGGGTAATAAAGATTTCGCCCTGGCGATTACGAATAATGCCAGCCGCAATAGTCAGTCTTTTCATTTACTCTGCCCGTAAAAAAAGGCGCAGTACGCTGCGCCTTTCTGTTTATGGATGCCTTAGCTCAGACGGCCGTGGCACTGCTTGTATTTTTTCCCGGAGCCGCAAGGACACGGGTCGTTACGACCCACTTTGCGATCGCCGGTTTGTTCAGCGATGGCTGCCGCAGCCGCAGAATCATCATCCTGGTGGCTAAGCTGCTGCATCTGCGCCAGACGCTCCGCTTCCAGGCGACGCTGCTGCTCCATCTCTTCAACTTCTTCCGGCATGCGCACCTGAACTTTACTGAGCGTGCTGATCACTTCATATTTCAGCGACTCCAGCATAGCGGCGAACATAGCGAACGATTCGCGTTTATATTCTTGCTTCGGATCTTTTTGCGCATAACCGCGCAAATGGATGCCCTGACGCAGATAATCCATTGCGGCCAGATGCTCTTTCCACAAAGAATCAAGCGTTTGCAGCATTACGCCTTTTTCGAAGTTGCGCATCATTTCTGCACCAACCACTTCTTCTTTACGCTTGTAAACTTCAATGGCGGTATCCAGAATGCGCTGGCGCAGCGTCTCTTCATGCAGATCCGGCTCTTTATCCAGCCACTCGGCAATCGGCAATTCGAGATCGAAATCGTTCTTCAGACGCTCCTGCAAGCCAGGAATATCCCACATCTCTTCCAGGGACTGCGGCGGAATATGCGCGTCGATGGTCGTTTTGAAAACATCTTCACGAATACTGTTAACGGTTTCGCTAATATCCGCGACATCCAGCAGTTCGTTACGCTGGGTATAAATAGCGCGGCGTTGGTCGTTCGCCACGTCATCATATTCAAGCAGCTGCTTACGAATGTCGAAGTTGCGGCTTTCAACCTTACGCTGTGCGTTGGCGATAGCTTTGGTTACCCATGGATGCTCAATCGCCTCGCCCGGCTTCATGCCCAGCTTACGCATCATATTAGAAACGCGATCGGAGGCGAAAATGCGCATCAACGCATCTTCCATAGAAAGGTAGAAGCGAGAAGAACCCGCATCGCCCTGACGACCAGAACGGCCGCGCAGCTGGTTATCGATACGGCGAGATTCATGACGCTCGGTACCAATGATATGCAGGCCGCCCGCAGCCAGCACATCATCGTGACGTTTCTGCCAGTCTGCTTTGATCTGCGCGATTTGTTCTGGCGTCGGATCTTCCAGCTCGGCGATTTCCGCCTGCCAGCTGCCGCCCAGCATGATATCCGTACCGCGGCCCGCCATGTTGGTGGCGATAGTCACCGTACCCGGATAACCCGCCTGCGCCACGATATCCGCCTCGCGGGCGTGGAATTTGGCGTTCAGTACGTTGTGCTGAATGCCCGCTTTGGTAAGCTCCTGCGAAACCAGTTCTGATTTCTCGATGGAAATAGTACCCACCAGTATTGGCTGCCCTTTGGCGGTACGCTCTTTGATATCTTCAATAATCGCCGCAATTTTTTCCGCTTCGGTCATGTAGACCAGATCCGGCAGATCTTTACGAATCATTGGACGGTTAGTTGGCACTACAACGGTATCGAGCTTATAGATAGAGCTGAATTCGAAGGCTTCGGTATCTGCCGTACCGGTCATACCCGCCAGCTTCTCATAAAGACGGAAGTAGTTCTGGAAGGTGATGGAGGCCAGCGTCTGGTTTTCGTTCTGGATCTGCACGCCTTCTTTAGCTTCTACCGCCTGGTGAAGGCCATCGGACCAGCGTCGACCCTGCATGGTACGCCCGGTGTGTTCATCGACGATAATAACTTCGCCGTCTTTAACGATGTAGTCCACGTCGCGGGTAAAAAGCACATGGGCGCGCAGCGCAGCGGTAACATGGTGCATCAGCATAATGTTGCCTGGAGAATAGAGCGATTCGCCCTCTTCCATGATGCCTTCGTTAACCAGCAGTTCTTCTACCAGCACCAGACCGCGTTCGGTCAGGTTAACCTGACGCGCTTTCTCGTCAACAGAGAAATGCCCTTCGCCCTGGAAGGTGTCAGAATCTTCTTTCTCCTGACGCACCAGGTGCGGGATGATTTTGTTTACTTTCTTGTAAAGCTCAGAGCTGTCTTCCGCCGGGCCAGAAATGATTAACGGCGTACGCGCTTCATCAATAAGGATGGAGTCCACTTCATCCACCAGCGCATAGTGCAGCTTACGCTGTACGCGCTCTTCCGGGCTGAAAGCCATATTGTCGCGCAGGTAGTCGAACCCGTACTCGTTATTCGTGCCATAGGTGATGTCGGCATTATAGGCTTCGCGCTTGGCTGGCGCAGGCAGGCCGGACATATTAATGCCCACAGACATACCCAGAAACTCGAACAGAGGACGGTTGTTCTCGGCGTCACGTTGTGCAAGGTAGTCGTTGACGGTAACGACGTGAACGCCTTTACCGGTCAGGGCGTTCAGATAAGCCGGCAGCGTTGCGGTCAGCGTTTTACCTTCACCGGTACGCATTTCCGCGATGCAACGGTCATTGAGTACCATGCCGCCCAGCAGCTGTACATCAAAGTGACGCATGCCAAATACACGCTTACTGGCTTCACGGACAACGGCAAATGCTTCAGGCAGCAAGTTTTCCAGCGTTTCGCCTTTCTCAAGACGGGCGCGAAACTCTGCGGTTTTGCCTTTCAGCTCATCGTCAGAGAGCTTTTCCAGCTCAGGTTCCATGCCATTAATGAGGGTGACGGCTTTGCGCATACGGCGCAAAGTACGATCGTTACGACTACCAAAAACTTTAGTTAATAATTTGATTAGCATAATAAAATCTCAAACGTCTTGCTTAAGCGGTAATAGTTAAATTCAAAGAAAATGTTCAGCAAGAACGTTGCGGACCTGCGCGAATGGCTTGCACACGACTAAGCCAGTCGGTAACGCGAAAGGCATGTACCGGCTCCTGAGGCAGAAAGGCATGAGGCTGGGTTTTACCAGACGGCAAACTGTCTTGCGTCAGTAAAACGCTAAGCGTATCAAGCAGCGCAAGATGCTGTACCTGTAGCGGCAAGGCTTCTTCTTTTGCAGCAGAAGCAGCTTGCGGCGCCATGGCAAAAGAGAGGTGGCGAATAACCGTACGAATAGCGTGCTGATGCCAGTAATCAACACTGAAGGAAGGACGTCGATTAGTTTCCTGCAACAGCGCCAGACTGTCTAAACGTATCGGATTAATACGGTTTAAATTACTCGTTGCCGTTTCAGCTGGCGCGCCGGGTTCAGTGCTACTGGCTAAGGCGGGCAGGCCAAGGCTTGCCGCGACCATCCCCAACAGGAGATGCGGCCAAAAATAACGCCTGCCTAATTTTCGCCAACACGTAAAAATTCCAGACACTTTATTCACCGGAGACAAGGCGCAACCTTGCCGAAGTTCATTGGAACGAGCGCATAAATAGTAACATTAATCCCATCAGTCAGCAGCACTATAGCAAGCGAAGCGGCCTAAAAACGCACAGGAAAGAGGCAATTAAATGCACAGGTGTAAAAAAAGCGAGGAAAGGCGAGACAGGAGTCCGATAAAAACAGAAACGACTGGCAATTCAGGCCGGAGAGAGTACCTGAATCCACCAGTCGTTATCTTTAAACCGCGAGGCTTATGCAAAAACCATAGAAGGCGCTTTGAATGCCAGCGGCAGTTCAGCTTCGTCTTCGAAGGTGACATATTCCCAGGCTTCCTGTTTCGCCAGGACCGCCTGTAGCAGTTTGTTATTCAGAGCATGGCCCGATTTGTAAGCCGTAAACGCGCCAATGATATTGTGGCCGCACATAAAGAGGTCGCCAATAGCGTCCAGCATTTTGTGACGTACAAATTCATCTTCAAAACGCAGCCCATCTTCATTCAGCACGCGGTAATCGTCGACGACGATAGCGCAATCAAAGCTGCCGCCCAGGCACAACCCACGAGACTGCAGATATTCGATATCACGCATAAAGCCGAAAGTACGCGCGCGGCTAATCTGGCGCATAAACGCTTCCGCAGAGAAATTCATGCGGTAACGCTGATTGCTCGCGTCAATTGCCGGATGGTTGAAGTCGATAGTGAAATCGAGAGAAAAACCGTTGAACGGCTTAAACTCGGCCCACTTGTCGCCATCTTCAACACGTACGGTTTCTTTGATACGAACAAATTTCTTGGCAACGTTAAGTTCATCAATGCCGGCATCCAGCAGCAGATAAACAAATGGCGCGGCGCTACCGTCCATAATCGGGATTTCCGGGGCATCGACTTCAACAATAATGTTGTCGATACCAAGGCCCGCCAGCGCGGCGTTCAGATGCTCTACCGTAGAAATCCGCACGTCATGCTCATTCACCAGGCACGTACAGAGCATGGTATCACGCACAGATTTGGCATCGGCCGGGAAATCTACCGGGGGATTCAAGTCGGTGCGACGATAGATGACCCCGGTATTAGCCGGCGCAGGGCGCAACGTCAGTGTGACTTTCTTGCCGGTATGCAAACCGACGCCAGTCGCCTGAACGATACGTTTAAGTGTCCTTTGTTTGATCATCGTATAATCTCGCCAAATTATTCACCTTACCGATAGTGTACATCACAACCGGCAGCGCATTTTAGCACAAAGAGCGGATAATCCCAACTTCCAGCTTATTCTTAGTCGGCTTGCTTACGTAAAAACGCCGGAATATCCAGATAATCAGGTTCTTTAGCAGCTTGAGAAGTTGTGTCATTAACAACTTTGTTAGCCGGTTTCTGCTCTTGCGTCAGCGGCGCCATACCGTGCTGCGGATAGCGATCCATAACAGGCTGCTGCGCTTGTTTGTTCGTTACCAGGGTGATTTCCGGGCGCTTATCCATACCGATGCCGGTCGCAACGACAGTAACGCGCAGTTCGTCGTTCATATCCGGATCGAGAGAAGTACCGATTACCACAGTGGCGTTGTCAGATGCGAAGGCGCGGATGGTGTTACCCACGGTTTCGAACTCATCCAGACGCAGGTCAAAGCCAGCCGTGATGTTGACCAGAACGCCGCGAGCGCCAGAGAGATCGATATCTTCCAGCAGCGGGCTGGAGATAGCCATTTCGGCCGCTTCTTCCGCACGATCTTCGCCGCGCGCCACGCCGGAACCCATCATCGCGTAGCCCATTTCAGACATCACAGTGCGCACGTCTGCAAAGTCGACGTTCATCAGGCCAGGACGGGTAATCAGCTCGGCGATACCCTGTACTGCGCCTTTCAGCACATCATTCGCCGCGCCAAAGGCGTCCAGCAGAGAGATGCCGCGACCCAGCACTTTCAGCAGCTTATCGTTCGGGATGGTAATAAGCGAGTCGACGTGCTTGGAGAGCTCAGCGATACCCTGTTCGGCAAAAGCCATACGCTTTTTGCCTTCAAAATTGAAGGGCTTAGTGACCACGGCAACCGTCAGAATGCCGAGATCTTTCGCCACTTCCGCAACGACCGGCGCTGCGCCTGTGCCTGTGCCGCCGCCCATACCTGCCGCGATGAACACCATATCAGCGCCATCCAGCGCAGCGCGCAGCGCTTCGCGATCTTCTTCGGCAGCGTTACGGCCTACTTCAGGGTTTGCGCCTGCGCCGAGACCTTTGGTGATACCGCCGCCGATCTGGATGGTCTGGCCCACAGCCGTTTTACGCAACGCCTGGGCATCGGTGTTCACAGCGAAGAATTCAACACCTTCGATGCGCTCGCGCACCATGTGTTCAACGGCATTACCACCGCCACCACCGACGCCGATGACTTTAATCACCGCGTCGTTGGTCAGTTCCATAGGTTCAAACATAATTTCTCTCCGTTTTGTGCCTGTCGCCTGAGACCGCTAATTTTGTCCGGTCTCTGAAAAAAATTAAAACTCTTTTCGCAGCCAGCTGTTGATTCGTTTGATCCACGAACCCACCGAGGCGCGCTTTTCCACTTCCGTCTCACCGCTCAGGTGGGATTCTTTGCCGTAGTGCAGCAATCCCACTGCCGTGGAGTAATAAGGCTCCTGGGCGTAGTCGGTAAGACCTGTAATATTCAACGGTTGCCCGATGCGCACTTGCGTATGGAATACGCGCTGCGCGCAGGCAGCCAGTCCTTCAATTTGCGCCGCGCCGCCCGTTAATACAATCCCCGCCGCCAAATGATGTTTCACACCCTGCTGACGGAGCTGCTCCTGTAACTGCAAAATCTCTTCGTTAACGAGATTCAGCAGCTCGGTATAACGCGGTTCAATCACTTCTGCCAGCGTCTGGCGTTGCAGGCTGCGGGGCGGGCGCCCGCCTACGCTTGGCACTTCAACGCTCTCGTCTTTACCTACCAGCGACCCCAACGCGCAACCATGGCGAACCTTGATCGCTTCGGCATCGCTCGGCGGGGTACCGAAGGCATAAGCGATATCGCTGGTTACCACGTTCCCCGCATACGGGATCACTTTTGTATGGCGTAATGCGCCGCCGGTATAAACGGCCATGTCCATTGTACCGCCGCCGATGTCTACGACACAGACGCCCAGCTCACGTTCGTCTTCCGTTAAAACGGAATAACTGGCGGCAAGACCTGCAAAAATGAGTTGGTCAACTTTAAGACCACAACGTTCCACAGCTTTAACAATGTTTTTCGCCATATCGTTGTGACATGTGATCAAGTGCACTTTTGCCTGCATACGCACGCCTGATAAACCAACAGGGTTTTTGATCCCCTCCTGGTAATCAATAGCGTATTCCTGCGGAATCACATGCAATACGCGGTGCTCGTCACGAACACGAACCGATTTTGCGGTATGGACGACGTTTTCAACATCTTCCTGTGTAACTTCTTCTTCAGAAATCGGCACCATGCCGATTTCGTTCTGGCAACTGATATGCTTGCCGGACAGCGCCAGGTATACCGATGAAATCTGGCAATCGGCCATCAGTTCGGCCTGATCGATTGCGCGCTGTACGCACTTCACAACCGACTCCAGATCGTTTACCCCGCCTTTATCCATACCACGGGAAGGGCAGCTCCCTACGCCAATGATATTGACCATACCGTCGGGCAGAACTTCCCCTACTAAAGCGGCAACCTTTGCGGTACCGATCTCCAGTCCAACTACCAGTTTTCTGTCCGTCGCCTTGATCATTGTTGTTCTGCCTGTGCCTGATTCTGTTGCTGATTAGGTTCCTCGATGGGGGCTGGCTCCCAGCCAACCGCCGCGCCGGAGTCATAACGCAGATCAACGTAACTTATCCGTTTCCCGTCTGCCTGCGCCTGCTGTTGTAAAACAGGGTAAAGTTCCACAAAGCGATCCAGCCGCTTCATCGTTTCGTCCCGGCCAAGGTTGAGCTTAATGCCATTGGTCAGCGTCAACTGCCAGGAGCGCCGGGCGGTCATCGCCGCCTCTTTCAACGTAAAATTACTTTTCGCCAGCACTTGTCCCATGGCGCGAAAACCTTGCAATACCTCGTTTTCGCTTCCCTCCGGGCCGGACAGCATCGGCAAGTTTTGCTTGCTGGTGCGATCCGAAGGCACGCTGAACGCGTTTCCATCGGCATCTATCATGTGCTGGTCATTCCACCGCGCTAAAGGCACATATTCAACCAGATGAATCTTCAATTCGTCAGGCCATTGCTTTCTTACGCTTGCCTGCTTGATCCAGGGCAAACGTTCGATCTGGCTCTGGATGATATTGACATCCTGCGTCATAAAGGTGCCTGGCGCGCCAAGCGCCAGAATAGACTGCCGAATATCATCATTACGGGTGAAATGACGCTCGCCTGTCACCACCAGCTTTGAGAGCGGCAGCCGCTGCGCGTCATCCATCCAGCCAAGCACCATCCAGCCGCCAAAAAACACGGTCAGCAATATAGCCAGCAGAAAAATGATTCCTGCAAGACGCGTTCCATTGTTCCGACGGGAGGACGCGGTCTCTTCCTGGCGTGTGCGCGTGTTCAGAGCAGCCTGAGACATATCAGTTCGCCAGCTCCAGAATACGCACCGCCAGCTGAGAGAAGCTCATGCCCGCCTGACGCGCCGCCATCGGCACCAGGCTGTGGCTCGTCATCCCGGGCGCCGTATTGACTTCCAGTAAATAAAACGCGCCGTCGCTGTCTAACATGACATCAACACGTCCCCACCCTTCGCAGCCAAGGCTGTTCCAGGCTTGCATCACCAGGGCCTGTAGCGCTGCTTCACGCTCCGCATTCAGACCGCTTGGGCAAAAATACTGAGTATCGTCAGAGAGATACTTAGCTTCATAATCATAGAAGACGCCAGCGGGTTGGATGCGGATCGAAGGCAGAATTGTTTCGCCGACAATAGCCACGGTAAATTCCGGGCCGCTTAACCACTTCTCTACCAACACTTCATCATCATGTTCAAAAGCGAGCTGCAATGCCGGCAACAGGGCATCGGGATTATCAACTTTAGACATCCCGACGCTTGACCCTTCACGGCTCGGCTTAACAATGACCGGCAGCCCCAGCGCAGCGATGCGCGCTTTGGTCTGCTCATCCAGCCCCTGGCTTAATTGCCGGCGGGTTAACGCTACCCATGGCGCGACCGGCAGCCCTGCGCCCTGCCACAGCAGCTTGGTGCGCATTTTGTCCATCGTAATGGCCGAAGCCATGACCCCGCTGCCGGTATAAGGCAAACCGAGATGCTCCAGCATTCCCTGTAGCGTGCCATCTTCGCCGCCGCGGCCATGCAGCGCGATAAAGACTTTGTCAAAGCCCTGCACTTTTAATGTGGTCACAGAGACATCGCGCGTATCGACAGGATGCGCGTCTACGCCTGCTTCACGCAGCCCTGCCAGAACAGCCGCGCCGGACTGCAAGGAGACTTCGCGCTCGGCGGAGGTGCCGCCCAGCAGAACGGCGATTTTCTCAGCCATGTTGCGTCTCCTCTTGCTCGCGGGGTTGCAGCTTCGCTTCCGCCAGTTGACGGGCGATTTTCCCGATATTGCCTGCCCCTTGCACCAGAATCAAATCATTGCCCGAGAGCACCGGCGCAAGCATTTCCGTGACCTTCGTCGGGTCGGGAACCAGAATCGGGTCAACTTTACCGCGAGCGCGAATGGTGCGGCACAGCGAACGGCTGTCCGCGCCGGGAATCGGCGCTTCCCCTGCCGGATACACATCCAGCATCAGCAATACGTCAACCTGCGCCAGCACGTTTGCGAAATCGTCATAAAGATCGCGCGTGCGGGTAAAGCGGTGCGGCTGGAAAATCATCACCAGGTTTTTCTCAGGCCAGCCCGCGCGCGCCGCTTTAATCGTCGCTTCCACTTCCGTGGGATGATGACCGTAATCGTCCACCAGCATGGCGGTGCCGTTCTTGCCGTTCACGGTTTCCAGAGGGTATTCACCCAGGAAGTCGAAGCGACGTCCGGTGCCCTGGAAGCTCGCCAGCGCGCGCAGAATAGCCTCGTCTTCAATTCCTTCTTCCGTCGCAACCGCAACGGCCGCCGCCGCATTCAGCGCATTGTGGCGACCCGGCGCGTTAAGCGTCACGCGCAGCGCCGGTTTATCCTGGCGCACCAGCGTAAAATGCCCCTGCGCGCCGGTCTGCTGATAATCTTCAATTCGCACGTCGGCGTCATCGCTAAAACCATAGGTTGTGGTCTGGCGCCCAACACGCGGCAAAAGTTCCCGGATGACCGGATCATCCACACACATGACCGCACGTCCATAAAACGGCAGATTGTGCAAAAAGTTGATAAAAGTTTGTTTTAAATTTTCGAAGTCGCCCTGGTAAGTATCCATGTGGTCGGCTTCGATATTGGTCACAATCGCCACCATCGGCTGCAAATGCAGGAAGGAAGCGTCGCTCTCGTCCGCTTCGGCAATCAGATAACGGCTGTTGCCAAGGCGCGCATGCGTGCCTGCCGCTTTTACCAGACCGCCGTTTACGAAGGTCGGATCCAGACCCGCTTCAGCATAAATGCTTGAAACCATCGCCGTGGTCGTGGTTTTACCGTGCGTGCCCGCGACAGCGATGCCGTGACGAAAACGCATTAACTCCGCCAGCATCTCCGCCCGGCGTATCACGGGAATACGCGCTTCGTGGGCAGCGACGATTTCCGGGTTATCCGCCGTAATCGCGCTTGATACCACCACGACGCTTGCATCACGCACGTTTTCAGGGCGGTGGTTGAAATAAATGGTCGCGCCAAGCGACGTCAACTGCTGCGTGACAGCGTTCGGCGCCAGATCGGAACCGCTGATCTGGTAGCCTTCGTTGGCAAGGACTTCAGCAATGCCGCCCATGCCGGCGCCGCCGATGCCAACAAAATGAATGTGCCGGACGCGACGCATCTCGGGCACGATAGAACGCAGTTTCGCCAGTTGTTGTGTATTCATTCTCTTAAAGCCTTCGGCATTAACGCCATCAACATCTCAAATTCACGCGGAGCAACACGCATCCGCAATAGTTACGCCAGCGCAGCAGCGCGAACCTCGTTCGCCACCCGCTCGGTAGCGTCCGGAATGGCGGCGGCGCGGGCTCGCTCAGCCATCGACAGCAGCGTGGTTCTGTCCCACTGCGCCAGCGTTTCAGCCACCGCGTCAACGGTGAACTGCGGTTGTTCAAGAATTTTCGCCGCGCCCGCTTTTTCAAGCGGCAGCGCGTTCCAGTACTGCTGCCTGTCTTTATGCTGGAAAGGCACAAACAGCGCCGGCAGACCGGCTGCGGCAATTTCACTGACGGTCAGCGCGCCGGAACGGCATACCACCACATCAGCCCAGGCGTAAGCCGCCGCCATATCGTCGATAAACTCCGTGACCTTGTGCTGCGGCTGGCCCGCTGCGGCGTAAGCCTGTTGCACCTCTGCCTGCGCGCCTTTGCCGCTCTGGTGCCAGATGGTCGCTTTATCGCCCAGACGCTGCGCAACGTGCGGCATCGTCTGGTTTAAAATGCGGGCGCCCTGAGAACCGCCCACCACCAGCACGCGTACCGGGCCTTCACGTCCCGCCAGGCGCGTCTGCGGCAGCGGCAGCGCCAGCACGTCGGTGCGTACCGGGTTGCCTACCACTTCGGCATTCGCAAACGCGCCGGGAAAAGCCTGCATGACTTTGCGTGCAATTTTCGCCAGCCATTTATTGGTCAGGCCAGCAATACCGTTTTGTTCATGCAAAACGACCGGCACGCCGAGCGACCAGGCCGCCAGACCGCCAGGCCCTGAGACATAACCGCCCATGCCCAGCACTACATCCGGCTTAAACCGTTTCATGATGGCTCGCGCCTGGCGCCAGGCGTTGAAAATGCGCAGCGGCGCCAGCGCCAGCGCTTTTATCCCTTTACCCCGTAAGCCCGAGATGCGAATAAAATCGATCTCGATTCCGTGCTTCGGGACCAGGTCCGCCTCCATGCGATCAGCGGTCCCCAGCCAGCGCACCTGCCAGCCCTGGGCCATTAAATGGTGCGCCACGGCAAGCCCGGGGAAAACATGTCCGCCCGTTCCGCCCGCCATCACCATTAACCGCTTCGGTTGACTACTCATCCTTAACCTCTTGTAAACGCCTGCGCTTTCTCCAGGCGCGTTTCATAATCAATTCGCAACAGCAGCATGATCGCCGTCGACATAATCAGCAAACTCGAGCCGCCGTAACTGATAAGCGGCAATGTCAGGCCTTTTGTGGGCAGCATGCCCGCGGCGGCCCCAACGTTAACCAGCGCCTGAAAGCTAAACCAGATACCGATAGAACAGGCGAGAAACCCAGCGAAACGCTGGTCAATCTCAAGCGCCCGTCGGCCGATCGACATAGCACGAAAAGCCACGAAGAATACCATTAAAAGTGCGAGTACCACACCGATATAACCCAGTTCTTCGCCGATGATGGAGAAGATGAAGTCGGTATGCGCTTCCGGCAGATATTCCAGCTTCTGCACCGAGTTGCCAAGCCCTTGACCCCAAAGCTCGCCACGGCCAAAAGCCATTAACGACTGGGTGAGCTGATAACCGCTGCCGAAAGGATCTTCCCACGGGTTCCAGAACGACGTTACGCGACGAATACGGTAGGGTTCGGCGAGGATAAGCAACACCACCGCCGAGATGCCCATGCCGATGATGGCGATAAACTGCCAGAGTTTGGCGCCAGCAAGAAAGAGCATTGCAAGCGTGGTGACGAACAATACCACCACCGTACCGAGGTCCGGCTGCGCCAGCAGCAGCACCGCCATCACCAGAATAACGCCCATCGGTTTTAAGAAGCCGCGCAGGTTATTGCGCACCTCGTCCACCTTGCGCACAAGGTAGTTAGAGAGGAAGCAAAACAGCGAAAGTTTGGAAAACTCCGCAGGCTGAATACGCAACGGGCCAAGCGAAATCCAGCGCGACGCCCCGTTTACGGAGCTGCCGACCACCAGCACGATAAGCAGCATGATGATAGAGGCGATAAGCATAGCGGCGCTGTGCCGCTGCCAGAAGGCCATCGGCAGGCGCAAAGTCACCATCGCCAGACAAAATGCCAGCACAATGTAGAGCGCATCGCGCTTGGCGAACAGGAAAGGATCGTTCGCCAGTCGTTGCCCTACCGGCATCGATGCTGACGTCACCATAATAAAGCCGATGGCGGCGAGCCCCAGAGTCAACCACAGCAGAGTACGGTCGTACAGTACAATACTGTTAGCGTCTTTTTCCCGCGAGCCCATCACCCAACCCTTCACCGCCATAAACAACCATACCAGGATTGCGGATCCTGGTATGCGCGGGAGGCGAAGGCGTGGAAGAGATAAGCGCATCAGCCTAACTCCTTCGCCAGTCGGGTAAAGATATCGCCGCGCTGCTCAAAGTTTTTAAACTGATCGAGACTGGCGCAGGCGGGCGAAAGGAGCACCATGTCGCCAGGCTGAACCACTGCTGCAATCTGGCGCATCGCCTGTTCCATGGTTTCGCTCTGCTGAGCAACTTCAGGGCGCAGCGCGGCGAGTTCCGCGCCATCGCGGCCAAAGCACCACAGCCGAATACGCTCGCCCTGCAAATAGCGGCGCAGGGGCGTAAAGTCTGCCGATTTGCCATCGCCGCCCAGCAGCAGATGCAGCGTGCCGTCTACATGCAGCCCATTTAAAGCCGCCTCGGTGCTGCCGACATTGGTGGCTTTGGAGTCGTTTATCCAGCGCACATGGTTGTGCTCAAAAGCCAGCTGAAAGCGATGAGGCAAACCGGTAAAAGTGGTGAGCGCTTTCAGGCTGCTGGCGCGCGGCAGGCCTGCCGCATCCGCCAGCGCCAGCGCCGCCAGGGCGTTGGTATAGTTATGCTGGCCGACAAGCTTCATCTCTTTTACGTTCAGGACCTTTTCACCTTTGACCCGCAGCCATGTCTCGCCCTGCTGCCGGTTAAGATGATAATCGCCCACATCAATGCCGAAGCTGATACAGCGCTCGTCCGCGCCGCGCACTGGCATGGTCAGCGCGTCGTCGGCGTTCACCACGCACACTTTCGCGTTTTCATAGATACGCAGTTTCGCCGCACGATATTGTTGCAGGCCAAACGGGTAGCGATCCATGTGATCTTCCGTCACGTTGAGGATCGTGGCGGCGGCAGCCTTCAGGCTGGAGGTGGTTTCAAGCTGGAAGCTGGAGAGCTCAAGCACATACAGTTCGCGCGCTTCATCCAGCAGCATCAGCGCGGGCAGGCCAATATTGCCGCCTACGCCCACGTTAATCCCTGCGGCTTTCGCCATCTCGCCTACCAGCGTGGTAACGGTGCTTTTACCGTTTGACCCCGTAATGGCAATAATTGGTGCCTGCACTTCGCGACAAAAGAGTTCGATATCACCGACGATTTCCACGCCAGCCTCCGCCGCCGCGCTCAGCGCCGGGTGCGCCAGCGCCATGCCCGGGCTTGCGACAATAAGGTCGGCAGCCAGCAGCCAACTTTCGTTTAAATCACCCAGATGACGCTCGACCGCTTCCGGCAGCTTATCGAGACCCGGCGGAGAGAGACGAGTATCCACAACGCGCGGAGTAACGCCGCGCGCCAGAAAAAAGTCCACGCAGGAAAGCCCGGTTAGCCCAAGGCCGATGATGACGACTTTTTTATCCTGATACTCTGCCATGATTAACGTACCTTCAGCGTTGCCAGGCCAATCAGCACCAGCATCAGCGAAATAATCCAGAAGCGCACAATGACGCGCGGCTCGGGCCAGCCTTTCAGTTCATAGTGGTGATGAATCGGCGCCATGCGGAAAATACGCTGACCGCGTAGCTTAAAGGAGCCGACCTGTAGGATCACCGACAAGGTCTCGACCACAAACACGCCGCCCATAATCACCAGCAAAAACTCCTGACGCAGCAGCACGGCGATAACGCCAAGCGCGCCGCCAAGCGCAAGCGAGCCAACATCGCCCATGAAAACCTGAGCCGGATAGGTGTTAAACCATAAAAAACCGAGCCCCGCGCCCACAATAGCGGTACAGACAATCACCAGTTCGCCTGCGTGACGCAGATAAGGAATATGGAGATAGTTAGCGAAGTTCATGTTGCCGGTCGCCCAGGCCACCAGCGCAAAGCCGCCTGCCACCAGCACGGTCGGCATAATCGCCAGGCCATCAAGCCCATCCGTCAGGTTAACGGCGTTGCCAGTACCGACGATGACAAAGTAGGCCAGCAAGATGTAGAAAATGCCCAACTGCGGCATAACATCTTTAAAGAACGGCACGACCAGTTCCGTCGCCGGCGTATCTTTCCCGGTGATATAAAGCGCGAAAGCCACCGTAAGCGCAATCACCGACATCCAGAAGTATTTCCAGCGGGCAATCAGGCCCTTAGTGTCTTTACGCACCACTTTGCGGTAATCATCCACGAAACCTACCGCGCCGTAACCTACCAGAACAAAGAGCACACACCAGACATAAGGGTTGGAAGGATAGGCCCAGAGCAGCACCGAGACCACAATAGAGGTCAGGATCATAATGCCGCCCATGGTCGGCGTGCCGCGCTTGCTGAAGTGCGATTCCGGACCATCGTTACGTACAACCTGGCCAAAAGAAAGCTGTTGCAGGCGGGCGATAAGGCGCGGCCCCATCCATAAAGAAATGAAGAGCGCGGTCAGCAGGCTGACGATGGCGCGAAACGTCAGATAAGAAAAGACGTTAAAGCCCGAATAATATTTGACCAAATGTTCGGCCAGCCAAACTAACATGTCCCCTTCTCCTGTAATGCGCGTACTACCTCTTCCATGGCGGCACTACGTGAACCTTTCACTAAAATGGTGATAACCGAATGTTCTGCAATCAGCGCTTGCAGACGCGCTACAACAGCGGCTTTATCGCTAAAATGTTCGCCCACGCCGCTTGCCTCGCCTATAGCCCGGCTCAGGCTGCCTACGCTTAACACGCAATCAATGCCTGCCGCTTTCGCTGCCTCGCCAACCTGGCGGTGACACGCTTGCGCTTCTGCGCCCAGTTCGGCCATGTCGCCAACCACCAGCACCCGGTAGCCGGGCATCTCGGAAAGCACCTGCGCCGCCGCCGTCATCGAGCCGACGTTGGCGTTATAGCTGTCATCCAGCAACAGCTGGTTTTCTGCAAGCATGATGGGGAACAAACGCCCCGGCACAGCTTTAAGCTTCGCCAGACCGGTTTTAATCGCTTCGTGATGTGCCCCGACCGCCATCGCCAGCGCCGTGGCCGCCAGCGCATTCGCAATGTTATGACGACCCGGCAGCGGCAGCACGACGTCTATATCGCCTGTTGGCGTGCGAAGCGTGAATTCGGTTCCGTGAGAGGTCACATGAATATTGGTGGCGGTAAAATCGCTCTGGGCGGCATTGGGTGAAAAGCGCCACACCTTGCGATCGCCAATAACGCTTTGCCAGTTCAGCCAGTCGTTGTTGTCGGCATTCAAAATGGCAATGCCGTCTGTCGGCAAACCGGTGAAGATTTCCCCTTTGGCTTTCGCCACGCCCGCAAGCGAGCCAAACCCTTCCAGATGCGCCGCCGCCAGGTTATTAACCAGCGCCGCCTCGGGCCGCGTCAGGCTCACCGTCCAGGCAATTTCGCCCTGATGATTCGCACCAAGTTCAATCACCGCGAATTGATGTTCTGGCGTCAGGCGCAGCAATGTCATCGGCACGCCGATGTCGTTATTCAGGTTGCCAGCGGTGTAAAGCGTGTTGCCGCACTCGCCAAGAATGGAGGCGGTCATCTCTTTTACCGAGGTTTTGCCGGAAGAGCCCGTCAGCGCGACGACGCGAGTCGGCACTTGCTGGCGCACCCAGGCGCCCAGCGCGCCGAATGCCAGACGGGTGTCTTCTACCAGCAACTGCGGCAGTTCGCAGTCGACCTTACGACTGACCAGCAGCGCGCCTGCGCCGCCCGCTTTCGCCTGGTCGGCAAAATCGTGCGCATCAAAGCGCTCGCCTTTCAGGGCGACAAACAAGCAGCCTGGCGTTAATTTGCGGGTATCGGTCGTCACATCGACGATGTCTGCATCGTTGCCCAGCAGTTCGCCGTTCAGCACGGCGGCAAGCTGGCTTAAAGAAACGCGGATCATGCCACTACTCCCAGCAGGCGGGCTGCGGTAACGCGGTCGGAATAATCGAGACGGCGAGTGCCGACTATCTGGTAGTCTTCATGGCCTTTGCCTGCAATCAGCACAACGTCATTCTCTTTCGCCTGCATGATGGTGCTGGTTACGGCTTCCGCGCGGCCTTCCACCAAGCGAGCGTGGCCTGCATCAAGCATGCCTGCAAGAATGTCAGCGATAATCGCCTTTGGCTCTTCCGTTCGCGGGTTATCGTCCGTGACCACGGCGATATCGGCGTACTGTTCCGCAATGGCGCCCATCAAAGGACGCTTGCCTTTATCGCGATCGCCGCCGCAGCCAAAGACGCACCACAGCGTGCCTGCGCAGTGCAGTCGCGCAGCCTCAAGGGCTTTTTCAAGCGCGTCCGGGGTATGCGCATAATCCACAACCACGGTCGGTTTGCCTGGCGCGCTAAATACTTCCATTCTTCCGCACACGGGTTGAAGCCGGGAAGCAACGGCAAGCAATTCCGCCAGCGGATAGCCCAGCGCCAGCAATGTCGCCAGCGAAAGCAGCAGGTTGCTGACGTTAAAAGCGCCCATCAGGCGGCTTTCAATTTGCCCTTCGCCCCAGGAAGAGGAGAAGCGAATGGTGGCGCCGCTGTCGTGGTAGTCGACGCCTGTTGCCTTCAGCCAGCGGCCATGGCAATCCGGATTAATCTTGTCTTCCATCGACACGGCAACCGCGTCCGGCAGGTTTGCAAGCCAGCGGCGACCCACTTCGTCATCGGCATTAATAATCGCTTGCCCGTAATGATGAGAAGAGAAGAGCAGCCATTTAGCGGCTTCATAACGCTCCATGTCGCCGTGGTAGTCGAGGTGATCGCGGCTTAAGTTCGTAAAGACAGACGCGGCGAATTTCAGCGCCGCCACGCGATGCTGTACCAGCCCATGGGAGGAAACTTCCATAGCCGCTACCGTCGCGCCCTGCCCTGCAAGGTTAGCAAGCACTTGCTGTACATCTACTGCTGAACCGGTCGTGTTTTCCGTCGGGCTCACTTTGCCCAGCAACCCATTGCCTACAGTGCCCATCACCGCGCTGGTTTCGCCAAGCAGTTGGCTCCATTGCGCCAGCAATTGCGTTGTGGTGGTTTTACCGTTAGTGCCGGTTACGCCAATCAGGCGCAGGCGCTCAGAAGGCTCGTTGTAAAAGCGCCCCGCCAGCGCGGAAAGACGTTCCGTGAGCTGGCTTAAATAGATAACCGGCACGCCGTGCATTTCGCGGATTTCACCGTCCGTCGCTTCGCCCTGCGCTTCAGCAACGATGGCAGCCACACCTTGCGCTATCGCCTGCGGGATATATCGACGCCCGTCCGCCTGATGACCGACCACCGCCACAAAAAGATCGCCCGACGCAGCCACACGGCTGTCGAGCGTCATCTCTCGCAGTGCCCGCTCCGGTGCGCCTGGCACCCACGGAGCGAGAAGGTCGCGCAAATTACGATCTGCCACCTGTTCCCTCTTCTCGATTAATTACAAATTCACTTTTCTCACCCGTTGCCAGCGCGTCCGGCTCGATATTCATGGTGCGCAACACGCCGCCCATGATGGCGCCGAAAACGGGCGCTGACACCGCGCCGCCGTAATATTTACCCGCCTGCGGATCGTTGATTACCACCACCAGCGCGAAACGCGGGTTGCTGGCAGGCGCAACGCCTGCTGTATAAGCAATGTATTTATTGATGTATCGCCCGTCCGGCCCCACTTTTTTCGCCGTACCGGTTTTAATGGCGATGCGATACCCCTTAATGGCCGCCTTCACGCCGCCGCCGCCTGGCAGCGCCACGCTTTCCATCATATGCACGACGGTGCGGACAATAGATTCCGGGAAGACGCGCTCGCCCGGCACAGGAGGATCGACTTTCGTTATCGACAGCGGACGGTAAATGCCATAGCTGCCGATGGTTGCGTAGACTCGCGCTAACTGTAACGGCGTTACCATTAGCCCATAGCCGAAAGAGAAGGTGGCCCTCTCTATGTCAGACCACCGTTGTTTTTGAGGATATAAGCCACTGCGTTCTCCGACCAACCCCAAATTGGTCGCCTTTCCCAGTCCAAAACGTGAGTAAGTATCTACTAACGCTGAGGACGGCATCGCTAACGCCAGCTTAGAAACGCCGACGTTACTCGACTTTTGCAGTACCCCGGTCAGGGTCAATTCGCTGTAACGCGCCACGTCTTTGATCTCGTGGCCGTTAATTCGGTAAGGAACGGTGTTTAGCACGGTATTTTCACGCACTACGCCGCGCTGCAATGCGGTCATCACCACCATGGGCTTAACCGTGGAGCCGGGTTCAAACACGTCGGTAATGGTGCGGTTACGCATGACATCTTTCGGGGTGCCGGCGATATTGTTCGGGTTATAGGAGGGACTGTTCGCCATCGCCAGGACTTCGCCCGTATTGACGTCTACCAGCACGGCGCTACCCGATTCCGCTTTGTTGAAAGCTACGGCATTGCTCAGCTCACGATAAACCAGCGCCTGGAGACGCTCATCAATACTGAGTGCAAGATTATGCGCAGCCTGACTGTCGGTGGAAGAGATGTCTTCTATAACGCGGCCGTAACGGTCCTTACGAACGATACGTTCGCCCGGCTGGCCGGTAAGCCATTTATCAAAGCTTTTTTCCACGCCTTCGAGCCCCTGGCTGTCGACGTTGGTAAAACCGATGAGGTGAGCAGTCACTTCGCCAGAAGGGTAGTAGCGACGCGATTCCTGGCGTAAATGAATGCCAGGAAGCTTGAGTTTTTTGATGTACTCGCCAATATCCGGGTTTACCTGACGGGCGAGGTAGATAAAACGGCCTTTAGGGTTAGCGTTAACGCGCGCCGAGAGCTGGTCGAGCGGCAGTTTTAGCGCATCGGACAACGCTTTCCAGCGGTTATCCAGCGTAATGCCCCCTGCGTCATGCAACTCTTTGGGATCGGCCCAGATCGCGTTAACCGGTACGCTCACCGCCAGTGGCCTGCCCGAGCGGTCGGTGATCATGCCGCGTGAAGTAGAGACTTCCTGAACGCGCAGCGATCGCATATCGCCCTGGCGCACCAGCATGTCAGGATTAATAATCTGTAGCCATGCCACGCGGCCCAACAGGAATCCCAGCGCCAGCAGAATACAGCCGCAAAGCAACGCAAAACGCCAGCTGACAAAGCTGGCCTGCTCTTCCTGGCGTTTCGGTTTAAGCGATTTTGCCGCTGCTTTCATTCGTTGCGTTAGTCCTTATTTCTGTACCACAATATTTTCCTGCGAGGGATCGACGTGCTGCATTTGCAGCTTATCCGTCGCTATCCGCTCCACCCGGCTGTGATCGCCAAGGGCGTTTTCTTCAAGGATCAAATTTCGCCATTCAATATCCAGCGCGTCGCGCTCGACCACCAGTTGTTCGCGCTGCGCCGTTAAAAGACGCGTGTGATGCGCTGTAGTGACCACAACAACGGCGGTAATAATGATGGCGATAAACAGACAGAGTGGCAGTTTCCCGTGACGCAAAAGATCGCCACCGATAACCGCAGGCAAAGCGTGACGCTCGGTGCCTGAAAGCGATCCGGTAACTTTGTTAAAGGTCTCTGTCACTCTGCTGATCATGCGCTCGTCCTTTCTGCAATACGCAGCACTGAACTTCGGGCGCGCGGGTTTTCCGCCACTTCTTCATCGCCCGGCATCAATTTGCCTAATGCTTTTAATTCGCGTCCGCCCAGCTTTCGCAATTGTTCTTCCGTCATGGGTATTCCTGCCGGAACTTGCGGACCGCGGCTTTGCTCGCGCATAAAGCGTTTTACCAGTCGGTCTTCAAGCGAGTGGAAACTAATGATGGAAAGTCGCCCGCCGGGAGCGAGCACCTTCAGAGAGCCTTTCAGCGCCAGCTCTATCTCTTCCAGCTCGCTGTTTACCCAGATGCGCACGGCCTGGAAAGTACGCGTCGCAGGGTGTTTGAACTTATCTTTAACAGGCGTAGCGGCCGCCACGACTTCGGCTAACTCTTTTGTCCGCGTCATTGGCGCTTCGCGGTTGCGCTCGACAATGGCGCGGGCGATACGCTTAGCAAAACGCTCCTCGCCATAGGTTTTTAATACCCAGGCGATATCCGCTTCTTCCGCTGACAGTAGCCATTCAGCGGCAGACTGGCCGCGCGTGGGATCCATCCGCATATCCAGCGGGCCGTCGCGCATGAATGAAAAGCCGCGCTCCGGATCGTCCAGTTGCGGCGACGAAACGCCGAGATCGAGCAGGATGCCGTCAATCTTGCCGGTGAGGTTGCGTTCTTCAATGTAGTCAGACAGCGCGGAAAAAGGCCCGTGTACGAAAGAAAAACGAGGGTCGTCAATCTGTTGCGCAACAGCAATGGCTTGCGGATCGCGGTCGATCGCAATTAAGCGCCCCTGCGGCCCAAGCTGTGAAAGAATAAGACGCGAGTGACCACCGCGACCAAAAGTGCCATCAATATAGATGCCATCTGGACGAATATTCAGGCCGTTGACGGCTTCATCAAGCAATACCGTCGTATGTTTATAATTTTCCATCATCTTTATAGAGACAAATCCTGCAATCGTTCTGACAATAAGTTGGCAGAGGACTGCTCAGCGTCGATGTCTTCCCTGACACGTTGATACCAGGTCGTTTCGTCCCACAGTTCAAACTTATTGAACTGCCCAACCAGCATCACTTCTTTGGTAAGCCCCGCATGTTGGCGTAATACGGGCGCCAGCAGCAGTCGGCCGGCATTGTCCATCTGGCATTCGCTGGCATGGCCCAGTAACAGGCGTTGAACGCGCCGTTCCGCCGGGTTCATGCTCGACAGACGAGACAACTTATGTTCGATAATTTCCCATTCCGGGAGCGTATAAAGCAGCAGGCAGGGATGATGAATATCAATAGTGCATACCATTTGGCCTGACGCAGCTTCGATGAGTTTTTCACGATAGCGGGTCGGGACGGATAAACGCCCTTTGCTGTCGAGATTAACTAACGTTGCGCCACGGAACATGCCTGCCTCACCGGGTTATGCTTATCCCACCACTTTATCCCACAAATTACCACCACCGCGAGTTTACGGAGCGGAGGAAAAGCTTGTCAAGCCAGCACACAGACAGGTACAGACAAAACATCCGGCGCTATTGTCCAGGCCCTGGCGCAGAAAAAACCAGACAGGTAATTCAGGGGAATTAACGCTATGAATATTTGTAAAAAAATAACGGGTATTCGCAGCGTGCGAAAAAAAGCCACACACAAGCGATGAGACGAATGCTATGCGGAGTTTGCGACGCGGGCGGCATTTTAAGGCAAAACTTCTTTTGTTAACAGCGGGAGTTAACGTAACGGCCTGGCGCAGCACTGGCGGGCTTGTGACAAAAAAGAGAGCCAGAGCGTCACGCTTATAAAAGAAATGGCTGTAACAAAATAATACATATTAAGCAGGTATTTATTGGTCATTATGCGCTTTATAAAAAAGCAAACCTTTCGCGCCTTTCATTCGGAATCCGCTTTTTTATCTGCATGGATAATTCCGAATAATAAAAAAAGGCGGTCTTTGCCGCCTTTCTTGACTACCGACTTAAGCTGCCGCGCCGGTAGAGGTTGCGTTTAATGCGCGTCAGACCGGGTTTGGGTTTGCGCGGCTCGTCCAGGCTTGCCAGCACCAGTTCCAGAACTCGCTCCGCCACGTCGCGATGACGCTGCGCGACCGCCAGGACCGGGCATTGCAGAAAATCGAGCAGTTCATTATCGCCAAAGGTAGCAATAGCGAGGTTTTCAGGAAGGCGCCCTTCCCTGCGCAGCGTAACGTCCATAACCCCCTGTAACAGAGCAAAAGAGGTAGTGAACAGTGCCTGCGGCATGGGGTGGGTTTCTAACCATTTCTCAAACAGCTGACCTGCCGCTTCGCGTTCATAACTGTTGGCATAAAGAAAATGCACTTCGCGCGGGTCATCCTTCCAGGCGTGGCGAAAACCTTGTTCACGTAAAAAGCTTACCGAAAGCTCAGGCAACGCCCCCAGATAAAGCACCGTTTCAGCAGGAAACTTACGCAGTTCGCTGCCCAGCATTTCCGCATCTTCCTGATCGGCGCCTACAACGCTTGTGAAGTGTTCGCGATCGAGCGCGCGATCCAGCGCGACAATGGGAAAGGCGTCGCGGGCCCAGCGCTGATAAAAAGGGTGTTCCGGAGGTAAAGAAGTAGAAACGATAATGGCGTCAACCTGGCGCTGGAGGAGGTGTTCGATACAGCGCATTTCATTATCAGGTTGGTCTTCTGAGCAGGCGATTAGTAACTGGTAGCCCCGCTGGCGCGCCTGGCGCTCAAGGTAATTGGCGATACGGGTATAACTGGTGTTTTCCAGATCCGGGATAACCAGACCGATAGAGCGGGTGCGTCCGGCACGTAACCCGGCGGCAACGGCGTTAGGGTGATAATTATGCTCACGTACCACCGCCATCACTTTTTCAACAGTTTTATCACTGACCCGATACTGTTTGGCTTTTCCATTGATGACATAGCTCGCCGTGGTGCGCGACACGCCAGCCAGCCGCGCGATTTCATCCAGTTTCACGATTGCCCCTTAAATAAAAATGTTACTCCATAACCTTTGCAGGGTTATAAGTTAAAATCCTTAACATCTAAGCGCAGAACAGTAACCTGGGCAACTGCTTTTGCACGCTGGTGCCGGAGCGACTGCAAAAAAAAGCCCGGGCATAATGCGTCGGGCTAATAAAGAGGCAAACTTTAGCGACTAGCGCATGATCTTTTCACCGCGCGCCAGGCCCACCACGCCGGAACGCGCCACTTCAACAATTTTTGCTACGTCGCGCAGCGTGGCGAGGAACGCATCCAGTTTTTCACTGGTGCCTGCCAACTGAACGGTATAAAGCGATGGAGTCACATCGATAATCTGGCCGCGGAAGATTTCTGTATTTCGTTTCACCTCTTCCCGCCCGTAGCCGCTCGCCTGGATTTTCACCAGCATGATCTCACGCTCGACATGCGCTCCCTGGCCCAGTTCGCTGACGCGCAGCACATCCACTAGTTTGTGCAGCTGCTTTTCAATCTGTTCCAGCACTTTTTCATCGCCCACCGTCTGGATGGTCATACGCGAAAGCGTTGGGTCATCCGTTGGCGCAACCGTCAGGCTTTCAATGTTGTAGCCACGCTGAGAGAAGAGACCGATTACGCGCGACAATGCGCCCGATTCGTTTTCCAGTAAGACAGATAATATCCGGCGCATAATCAGGTTCTCTCCGTTTTGCTTAACCACATCTCATCCATACTGCCGCCGCGGACCTGCATCGGATAAACGTGTTCGGTGCCATCCACTGTGACGTCCACAAAGACCAGACGGTTGTTGCGCACATGCTCCAGCGCTTCGCCGAGCTTGCTTTCTAACTCTTCTGGTTTGGTGATGCCGATGCCCACATGGCCATAAGCCTGAGCCAGGCGAACAAAATCCGGCAGCGATTCCATATAAGATTGCGAATGGCGACCGGAATAGATCATATCCTGCCATTGCTTCACCATGCCGAGGTAGCGGTTGTTCAGGTTGAGCACCAGCACAGGCAGTTCGTACTGCAACGCCGTCGAAAGCTCCTGAATATTCATCTGGATACTGCCGTCGCCCGTTACGCACACCACGGTTTCATTCGGTAATGCCAGCTTAACGCCCAGCGCGGCAGGCAAACCAAACCCCATGGTGCCAAGGCCGCCGGAGTTGATCCAGCGACGCGGCTTGTCGAAGGTGTAATACAGGGCGGCGAACATCTGATGCTGACCGACATCGGAAGTCACGTAAGCATCGCCATTAGTTAAACGGTGCAGCGTCTCAATAACCGCCTGCGGTTTAATGCTGGCGCTGTCACGGTCGTAGCTCAGGCACTGACGCGCCCGCCATTGTTCAATCTGTTGCCACCAGTCGCGAATATCATCCAGCGGCTGCTGAACGCTTTCCTGTTCCAACAGCTCCAGCATTTGCTGCAACACATGCCGGGCGTCGCCTACGATAGGTATATCCGCCGAAATGGTTTTAGAAATAGAGGTCGGGTCGATATCAATATGCAACACCGTCGCGTTCGGACAATATTTAGCCAGATTGTTGGTGGTGCGATCGTCAAACCGTACGCCGACAGCAAAAATGACGTCGGAATGATGCATCGTCATATTGGCTTCGTAGGTGCCATGCATGCCTAACATGCCGAGCGCCTGACGATGCGAGCCTGGAAAAGCGCCAAGCCCCATTAAAGATGAAGCAACAGGAATGTTGAGTTTTTCCGCCACTGCGCGCAGTTCAGCCTCGCATGCGGCATTGATTGCGCCGCCGCCTACGTACATAACCGGCTTTTTCGCCGCAATGAGCGTTTGCAGCGCGCGTTTGATCTGCCCTTTGTGTCCCTGTGTCGTAGGGTTGTACGAGCGCATACTGACAGAGTCAGGCCAGACATACGGCAGTTTCTTCGCCGGGTTGAGAATATCTTTCGGCAAATCGACAACCACCGGGCCAGGACGCCCGCTCGCGGCGAGCCAGAACGCTTTTTTCAGTACGCCCGGAATATCTTCCGTTTGTTTAACCAGAAAGCTGTGCTTCACGACCGGGCGAGAGATGCCCACCATGTCGCACTCCTGGAAAGCGTCATAACCAATAAGAGATGTCGCCACCTGGCCGGATAGCACCACCAGCGGAATAGAATCCATATAAGCCGTTGCGATGCCGGTTATCGCGTTCGTCGCGCCGGGACCGGATGTGACCAGCACAACGCCCACTTCACCCGTCGCGCGGGCAAGGCCATCAGCCATGTGTACTGCCGCTTGCTCATGGCGCACCAGCACATGATCGATACCGCCGACAGTATGCAGCGCATCATAAATATCAAGCACCGCGCCGCCGGGATAACCGAATATCTGTTTTACGCCCTGATCGATTAACGATCGGACGACCATCTCGGCTCCTGATAACATCTCCATGATTTGCCTCCAGGCTTGTGTTTATAGGCTGACGGCAGAAATCATTTCCGCCCTGTCATTGTCACAGGTAAGCGTGCCCTGTCGTTTTTATCGTTTGAGTAATGGCCCTAACATAACCGCTGAAAATCAGGCAATCAAATGACCTTCGTGAAGCGGGCAGCACGCCAGGCGGCGAATAAAATGAGAAAAGAGGAGGCGATACGGTAAGAAACACTAAGTATAAGCAAAAGCGATGAAGGGAAATGTTGTCAGAAGGCTGATTCGCAGAGTTAAATCAAATTTATAAGGCGATTATCGAAACAACAGATCCCGAGGCGCTTATAACAGTCGAATATGCTGTAAAGAACGTAAAAAAAAGAAAAACCGGCCAGTCTGGCTGGCCTGGCTTTTTCACAGGTATGAAATCAGGCGGCTCGGCAGATAGTTACCAGCAATTCTTCCATCCACTGATGCCCTTTATCCCTGCCAGCGGCCTCATGCCAGGATAAATAACAGGTACGGTTATTCAATACCAGAGGCAGCGGCAGTACGGCTAAATTCCACGTCTGTTTATATTCTTCCGCCAGCCAACGTGGCGCTATGGTGACAAGATTAGTGCGTGAAACCACATTCAATACGCTGGTCATCGCCATGCCCTGGTAAGCGATGCAGGCTTCTTTTTCAGGCGTGTTATACCAGGGGGCGCTAAATGAACCGTAGCGGTCGAGCACAACTACCGCATGCTGCTCCTGATAAATATTCGCTTCAAGCGTCAGCGTATCCTGGCGGGGATGCTCTTTACTGCAAACTAATACCATTTCATCTTTAAAAAGGGGAACGCATGAAAATTCAGGACGCCGGAAATCGTCATAACCAATAACAAATTCCACTTCCTGATAGCGAAGCTGATGTTCGATATTCTGATTTAATGACGATTTAAATACCAAATGGATATTAGGGGCAATGCTATTCACTTTATTGTAAATACGCGAGGTCAGTAAATTATCCAGGGGGCTGCAAACGCAAAGATTAAACAATCTTTCGCTGCTAAGAGGCTCAAACCCTGAGCCGGGCAATTCATTCTGAACGAGTTGTAGCGCCTGGCGGATAGACCCAAACAGCTGGTGCGCTCGCGCGGTGGGTTGAATGCCTCTGCCATAACGCACAAATAATTCGTCGTTAAACATGACCTTGAGGCGTGCAACGGCGTTACTGACGGCTGGCTGCGACATACCTAAAGTCTGCGCAGCGCGGGTGATGTTTTGCTCCTGCATAACGGCATCAAAAACGGTTAAAAGGTTAAGATCCACCATGCGTAATTGTGTTTTTAATCCTTCCTGCACTGGTAGATGCTCAATATAATCCTCAGACATAGTCTACTCCACTTGTTCATTAATTCCCTTGCCCTGGAATAACCACTACTTACTTCGTTTAACATGTAGCAATCGCAAGCAAAAGATTGAAAATAAGAATTCAGAAAAAGCCAAAATTTTGTCAGATAATGATGTGTAATTATTCATGCGACAGCATGAAAAAAGAACTTTTCACAAACATAATTAATATTTTTGTTTTCTGACGGCGAGATCAAATCATAAAACCCGCAAATGTACAACAATTCATCAAGTGAATATTTATTTAAGCTTTATTAAAATGTTACCCGTCCACCGTGCCATTCTTAACAGAAAAGCAGCAATTTATTTATAAACACACTCAATAATATTCAGCAAATAAATTATATCTTTTATATCATCAGGATAGTCAGCGCTTAAATATGTTTTCAATTGCACATAAATTTATAAAAGAATGTATAAATGCGACAAATTATAAAAACAGCACTTTTTCACCATAATGTTTACTCCTGCCCGCCGGACAATTTTCAGCACAATACGCTAAATATTCTTCGCGTCTGAATCGGCCAGAGACGTTCTGTCAGGGTGTCCAGGGGTTGACACCTTCCCCCGTATCAAGTACCACTAAAAGCATATTCCGATTCACAGTTTTCATTTTGAGGTTTGATGTATGATTCGCACGACTCGTCTGGCAGCGCTACTACTACTAAACGCATCCACTGTGCGCGGTAGAGTGCTGGGCGACGGTTGCCACTGAGTAACATCAAGCCATCAGCAAAATACAAAACCCGCGCCAATGCGCGGGTTTTTTTATGCTCGTAGCAGGCGCCCTCAGACAGAATAAGGACCGTAACCATGAGCCAGCAAGTCATTATTTTTGATACCACTTTACGTGACGGCGAACAGGCGTTGCAGGCTAGCCTGAGCGTAAAAGAGAAGCTGCAAATCGCACTGGCGCTGGAGCGTATGGGCATTGACGTGATGGAAGTTGGTTTCCCGGTTTCCTCGCCAGGCGATTTTGAATCGGTCCAGACCATTGCCCGCCAGGTAAAAAACAGCCGCGTCTGTGGGCTGGCGCGTTGTGTAGAAAAAGATATCGACGTAGCCGCCGAAGCGCTGCGCGTGGCGCAAGCGTTCCGAATCCATACTTTTATCGCCACCTCGCCAATGCACATTGCGACCAAGCTGCGCAGCACGTTAGATGAAGTGATTGAGCGCGCAGTCTATATGGTCAAACGCGCGCGTAATTACACCGATGACGTAGAATTTTCTTGTGAAGACGCCGGGCGTACGCCGATAGCCGATCTGGCCCGCGTAGTGGAAGCCGCCATCAACGCAGGGGCCACCACTATCAACATCCCCGATACCGTTGGTTACACCCTGCCCTTCGAATTCAGCAATATCATCACCGGCCTGTATGAGCGTGTACCTAATATTGATAAAGCCATCATCTCTGTACACACCCATGATGATTTGGGCATGGGCGTCGGCAACGCCATCGCGGCGGTGCACGCAGGCGCGCGTCAGGTTGAAGGCACGCTGAACGGCATTGGCGAACGCGCCGGCAACTGCGCGCTGGAAGAGGTCATTATGGCCATCAAACTGCGCCAGTCTATGCTGAACGTGCACACCAACATTAATCATCATGAGATCTGGCGCACCAGCCAGACCGTCAGCCAGATCTGCAATATGCCCATCCCGGCGAACAAAGCGGTGGTGGGCTCCGGCGCCTTCGCTCACTCTTCCGGCATCCATCAGGATGGCGTACTGAAAAACCGTGAAAACTACGAAATCATGACGCCGGAATCCATCGGCCTGAATCAGGTGCAGTTGAACCTGACCTCCCGTTCCGGCCGCGCGGCGGTTAAACACCGCATGGAAGAGATGGGTTATCACGAAGATGACTACAACCTGGACGATCTGTATGACGCGTTCCTGAAGCTGGCGGATAAAAAAGGCCAGGTATTTGATTACGACCTGGAAGCGCTGGCGTTCATCAACAAGCAGCAGGAAGAACCGGAACATTTCCGTCTGGACTACTTCAGCGTGCAATCCGGCTCCAACGATATCGCCACCGCTTCCGTGAAGCTCGTTTGCGGCGATGAAGTGAAAGCGGAAGCGGCAAACGGCAATGGCCCGGTCGACGCCGTTTATCAGGCTATCAACCGCATTACTGACTACAACATCGAGCTGGTGAAATATGGCTTAAGCGCGAAAGGCCACGGTAAAGACGCACTGGGCCAGGTGGACATTGTCGTTAACTATAACGGCCGCCGCTTCCACGGTATGGGCCTGACGACCGATATCGTCGAATCTTCCGCCCGCGCCATGGTACATGTGCTCAATAACATCTGGCGCGCCGGGGAAGTGGAAAAAGAGTTGCAACGCAAAGCACAGAATAAAGAACACAATCAGGAAACCGTGTGATGTCTAAAAATTATCATATTGCAGTTTTGGCGGGCGATGGCATTGGCCCGGAAGTCATGGCGCAAGCCCTGAAAGTACTGGATGCAATTCGTCAGCGTTTTGACATACGTATTACCACCAGCAGCTATGACGTAGGCGGCATCGCCATTGACCGTCACGGCAATCCGCTGCCGCAGGCGACGCTGGAAGGCTGCGAGCAGGCCGACGCCATTCTGTTCGGCTCCGTAGGCGGCCCGAAATGGGAGCATCTGCCTCCCGCCGAACAGCCGGAGCGCGGCGCGCTGTTGCCGCTGCGTAAACACTTTAAGCTTTTTAGCAACCTGCGCCCGGCCAGGCTCTATCAGGGGCTGGAAGCGTTCTGCCCGCTGCGCGCTGATATTGCCGCTAACGGCTTTGATATTCTGTGCGTACGCGAACTGACCGGCGGCATTTACTTCGGTCAACCGAAAGGTCGCGAAGGCAGCGGCATGCACGAAAAAGCGTTCGATACCGAGATTTATCACCGTTTCGAAATCGAGCGTATCGCCCGTATCGCTTTTGAATCTGCCCGCAAGCGCCGTAGCAAAGTCACCTCTATCGATAAAGCGAACGTGCTGCAAACGTCGCTGCTGTGGCGTGAAATCGTTAATGAAATCGCCAAAGAGTACCCGGACGTTGAACTGGCGCACATGTATATCGATAACGCCACGATGCAGCTGATTAAAGACCCGTCTCAGTTTGACGTGCTGCTCTGCTCCAACCTGTTTGGCGATATTTTATCGGATGAATGCGCCATGATTACCGGCTCCATGGGCATGCTGCCTTCCGCCAGCCTGAACGAGCAAGGTTTCGGCCTGTATGAGCCCGCAGGCGGCTCGGCGCCGGATATTGCAGGTAAAAATATCGCCAACCCGGTTGCGCAGATCCTGTCGCTGGCGCTGCTGCTGCGCTATAGCCTGGACGCTGACGACGCGGCAACGGCTATTGAAAAAGCCATCAACCGCGCGCTGGAAGAAGGCGTGCGCACCAGCGACCTGGCACGTGGAGCACAGGCCGTCAGTACCGATGAAATGGGCGACATTATTGCCCGCTATGTGGCCGAAGGGGTGTAACCATGGCAAAGACCTTATATCAGAAACTGTTTGACGCCCATGTGGTTTTTGAAGCGCCAAATGAAACCCCGCTGCTCTATATCGACCGCCATCTGGTGCATGAAGTGACGTCACCGCAGGCGTTTGACGGCCTGCGGGCGCATGGTCGCCCGGTGCGTCAGCCGCGTAAAACGTTCGCCACCATGGATCACAACGTTTCCACGCAGACAAAAGACATCAACGCCTCCGGCGAAATGGCGCGCATTCAGATGCAGGAGTTAATCAAAAACTGTAATGAGTTCGGCGTTGAGCTCTATGACCTGAACCATCCTTATCAGGGCATCGTCCACGTAATGGGGCCTGAGCAAGGCATCACCCTGCCGGGCATGACGATTGTTTGCGGTGACTCGCACACCGCCACGCACGGCGCGTTCGGCGCGCTGGCGTTTGGCATCGGCACCTCTGAAGTCGAACATGTGCTGGCGACGCAAACCCTGAAGCAGGGTCGCGCCAGGACCATGAAAATTGAAGTGAAAGGCAAAGCCGCGCCGGGCATTACGGCAAAAGACATCGTACTGGCGATCATCGGTAAAACCGGCAGCGCGGGCGGTACCGGCCATGTAGTGGAATTCTGCGGCGAAGCCATTGAAGCGCTGAGCATGGAAGGCCGCATGACCCTGTGCAATATGGCTATCGAAATGGGCGCCAAGGCGGGCCTGGTCGCGCCGGATGAAACCACTTTCAACTACGTAAAAGGCCGTCTGCATGCGCCGAAAGGCCAGGATTTTGAAGACGCGGTGGCATACTGGAGCACGCTGAAAACCGACGAAGGCGCGCAGTTCGATACTGTCGTTACGCTGGATGCGCAAGAGATTGCGCCGCAGGTCACCTGGGGCACGAACCCAGGGCAGGTGATTTCGGTAACGGACAACATTCCGGATCCGGCCTCCTTCGCCGACCCGGTCGAGCGCGCCAGTGCGGAAAAGGCGCTGGCCTACATGGGCCTGAAGCCAGGCGTGCCGCTGACAGAAGTCGCTATCGACAAAGTCTTTATCGGCTCCTGTACTAACTCGCGTATCGAAGATTTACGCGCGGCGGCGGAAATCGCCAAAGGCCGTAAGGTCGCGCCGGGCGTGCAGGCGCTGGTCGTGCCAGGCTCCGGCCCGGTAAAAGCGCAGGCGGAAGCGGAAGGGCTGGATAAAATCTTTATCGAAGCAGGTTTTGAGTGGCGTCTGCCGGGTTGCTCCATGTGCCTCGCAATGAACAACGACCGTCTGAACCCGGGCGAGCGTTGCGCGTCTACCAGCAACCGTAACTTTGAAGGTCGTCAGGGGCGCGGCGGGCGTACGCATCTGGTCAGCCCGGCGATGGCGGCAGCGGCCGCTGTTAACGGTCATTTCGCCGATATTCGCGGCATGAAATAAGGAAGAGAACCATGGCAGAAAAATTTACACAGCATACCGGCCTGGTGGTTCCGCTGGATGCCGCCAACGTTGACACCGACGCCATCATTCCTAAGCAGTTTCTGCAAAAGGTTACGCGCACCGGGTTCGGCGCTCATCTCTTTAACGACTGGCGCTTTCTGGATGATAAAGGCGAACAGCCGAACCCGGAATTTGTGCTGAACTTTCCCGAATATAAAGGCGCCACCATTCTGCTGGCGCGAGAGAATTTTGGCTGTGGCTCGTCGCGCGAACACGCGCCCTGGGCGTTGACCGATTACGGCTTCAAAGTGGTTATTGCACCAAGCTTCGCCGATATTTTTTATGGCAACAGCTTTAATAACCAGCTGCTGCCGGTGACGTTGAGCGAACAGGAAGTGGACGAAATGTTTACCCTGGTGAAGGCGAACCCGGGTATTCGTTTTGAAGTGGATCTGCAAGCGCAGGTGGTGAAAGCGGGCGATAAGTCCTACAGCTTTAGTATCGACGCGTTTCGTCGTCACTGTATGCTGAACGGCCTGGATAGCATCGGCCTGACGCTGCAACATGAAGACGCTATTGCCGCTTACGAGAACAAACAACCCGCGTTTATGGGTTAAGCCGTCCCCTTATCACTTAACTCGCAAACCCAATCGCAGGGCGGCAAGCGCAGCCGCCCTCGTTTTCTTAAACGTCCTTCACCCGACTCGTCAGTACAAGGGTCAGCAGCGAGATCCCCGCAATAACCCAATAAACAGCGAAGTGGCCAAAGCTTTCCACCAGCGCGCCCTGAATCACGCCAGCCAGAATCACGCCCGTAGAGATGCTGTTGGTAAACAGGGTAGTGGCCGAACCGGCGCGCCCGGGCATTAAATCCTGAAACCAGAGCATGCCGATGCCGGCAATAATGCCAATAAAGATGGCGTTAAAGATTTGCAATACCACCAGCCCTTCGTAGCTGTGGAACAGGATAAGCCCCAGATAAAAGAGCACACCCGCCGCCACCGCCAGCACCATCAACCGACGCTTGCCGAATCGCTTAACGCAGTAGCCCGCCAGCAGCATAGCCGGGATCTCAAGACCAGCCGCCGTGCCCATTAACGCTCCGGCGAGGGTATCCGGCAGCCCCAGATCCTGGCTTATCCACAGCGGCATATCGATGATATACATGGTGTTGCAGGTCCACATCAGCATTGAGGCGACAAACAGCAGCCGCACATTTTTATCTTTCCAGCCGCTCACCTGCGTCAGCGCCACATCCGCCGGTTGTTCCACTCGCTCTACGGAAGGCAGCGCGAAGATGATAATCATCAGGCTGATAACGAAAATGCCCGCCGCTATCAGAAACATGGTGGTAAAGCCGTAGTTGAGCGCCAGCATAAAAGAGAGCGGCGGACCGATGACCCATGCCAGCGACAGCTGAGCGCGCATAACGGAGCTGAACATAACCACTTCACGGGCAGATTTATCAGCGTACTCGCGGGCCAGCGCAAAGATTTGCGGCATAGAGGTGTTCGCCAGCGATGCCAGCAATACGCCAGCGGTAATCAGCGTCAGATAATGCCGGTTAAAAGCGAAAAGCAGACAGTTGGCGACCGCCATCAGGCAGCAGAACATAATTAATTTGCGACGATCGCCCTGTGTGTCGGAGCGTTTCGCCAGCCACAGGCTTACCAGAATCCCGGCAATCGCATTAACGGTATAAAAAAGCCCGACCCAGAAGGGGCGCACTTCCACTTCACGACTGAGAAACAAACTGAGCGTCGGCGCCTGTAGCGCGCCTGCTATGCCCATCATGAAAGCCACGGACATAAAGGCGACATAGATCCGATTCAGGCGACGACCTTTGGTTAAGAACCAGCGCATTAAGATGCATCCTTTCAGCAAGGCGGGGAGATAAGTTCAGCAAACAAAAAAGAAAAAAGCCAGCAACATACGCTGCTGGCCGGTGAAAAGCACCAATACTCAGTTACACTCGATGTCGGCGCAGAAGACGCTTAAAGGAAACCGGGGTTGTAACCTCCCACTGCATCACCGCGTCCAGCATCTGCATGCGTTGCGCCGCGCTCAGGCGGGCCAGCCAGAATGCGCGAACGCCCTGCGTTGCAAAAAAATAGTGCTGCCAGAAACTGCGTACCGATGACCGTTTCATAAACGCCTCCTCGCTTTCATCGTTAAGAATTATTGGCGTAATATAGGGAAAGATAAATTGAAGAGTTTTGGCGAGGAGTTCCCCTTTTATGTCCACCGGCCGTCTGCAACAACAATTTATTCGCTTATGGCAATACTGCGAGGGTAAACCGCAGGAAACCACGCTGAACGACCTGGCGGAAATGCTGAACTGCTCGCGCCGCCATATGCGCACCCTGCTTAACGCCATGCAGGAAAAAGGGTGGCTGAAATGGGAAGCGGAAGCCGGGCGCGGCAAGCGTTCGCGCTTAACGTTCCTCTATACTGGCCTCGCGCTACAGCAGCAGCGCGCCGAAGATTTGCTCGAGCAGGACAGAATCGACCAGCTGGTGCAGATTGTTGGCGATAAAACCGCGGTGCGTCAGATGCTTATCTCTCATCTTGGACGCAGCTTTCGCCAGGGGCGGCATATTCTGCGCGTGCTCTACTACCGCCCGTTGCAAAACCTGCTGCCCGGCAGCGCGCTGCGCCGTTCAGAAACCCACGTGGTACGGCAAATCTTCAGCGGCCTTACGCGCATAAACGAGGAAAATGGGGAACTGGAAGCGGACATAGCTCACCACTGGCAAAAACTTTCCCCTTTGCACTGGCGATTTTTTCTGCGCCCCGGCATCCATTTCCACCATGGCCGCGAGCTGGATATGCTCGACATTATTACCTCGCTTGAACGTATTAGTGCGTTGCCGCTTTACTCGCATATCTCCCATGTGGTTTCACCCACGCCCTGGACGCTGGATATCCACCTTAGCGAACCAGACAAATGGCTGCCGTGGCTGATGGGCAGCGCGGCGGCGATGATCCTGCCGCGGGAATGGACCACCCTGCCGCACTTCGCCAGCAAACCGGTCGGCACCGGGCCTTACGCGGTGGTGCGCAATAACAGCAACCAGTTAAAAATCCATGCTTTTGATGATTACTTCGGCTACCGGGCATTAATTGACGAGGTGAATTTTTGGGTCTTGCCGGATATCGGCGACGAGCTGGGCGGCAGCGTCCAGCTTGAAGGCCCGACAGGTGGAGAAAAAGCGGTGGAAAGCCGCCTTGAAGAAGGCTGCTATTATTTGCTGTTTGATTCCCGCTCCCGTACCGGGGCGAACCCGCAAGCGCGCCAGTGGCTAAGCCATCTGCTTTCGCCGGTTAATTTCCTCTATCGCGCCGCAGAACATTACCAGCGCTACTGGTTCCCCGCTTACGGCCTGCTGCCCCGCTGGCACCATGCGCCGCAGATCGCGCAGGTGGAGCGCCCCGCCGGGCTGGAAAGCCTCAGGCTCACTTACTATCGCGACCATATTGAAAACTGTGCTATCGGCGCGATTATCCAGACGCTGCTTGCAGAACAAGGCGTAAAAGTAGAGATAAACGAGATAGATTACACCGAGTGGCATCAGGGCGAAGAAGTAAGCGATCTCTGGTTAAACAGCGTTAACTTCACGCTTCCCCTGGACTTCTCGCTGTTCGCCAACCTTTATGAAACGCCTTTGATGCAAAAATGCGTGCCGCTCAACTGGCGGCAGGATGCCGCACGCTGGCGCGCAGGTGAACTGGATTTACCCGCATGGTGCCAGCAACTGCTTGAAAGCCAGCATGTTTTACCGCTGGTGCATCACTGGCTTATTTTGCAGGGACAGCGCAGCATGCGCGGCTTGCGCATGAACACGCTGGGCTGGTTTGACTTTAAATCCGCCTGGTTTGCGCCGCCGGAACCGTAACCCTTTCGAAACATTCAGCGAATCATTACAATGGGCCGTTCTCAACGGGGTGCCGCACCGCTCGTGCGCGCTGAGATAATACCCGTCGAACCTGATCCGGATAACGCCGGCGAAGGGATTTGAGGCTACCACTCAAAAACCTTTGCCCCCTATTGTTAAAGGTGCAAAGTGCTTAAAAAAATTCTCCCGCTGCTGGCGCTGGTCGCCGCGCCTGTTTTTGCGAAACCCATTCTGACGGTTTATACCTACGACTCGTTCTCCGCCGACTGGGGCCCGGGTCCGAAAGTCAAAAAAGCGTTTGAAGCGGACTGCGGCTGCGAGCTGAAATTCGTCGCGCTCGAAGATGGCGTCTCGTTGCTTAACCGCCTGCGCATGGAAGGCAAAAACAGCAAGGCGGATGTGGTGCTGGGGCTTGATAACAACCTGCTGGAAGCCGCTACCGCCACAAAACTCTTCGCGCCGAGCGGCGTTGCGCCGGAAGCTGTCAACGTGCCGGGCGGCTGGAAGAACGACACCTTTGTCCCCTTCGATTACGGTTACTTCGCCTTTGTCTACGACAAAAACAAGCTAAAGAGCCCGCCGAAGAGCTTAAAAGAATTGGTGGAGAGCGACCAGAAGTGGCGCGTGATCTATGAAGACCCGCGCACCAGCACGCCAGGGCTTGGCCTGCTGCTGTGGATGCAAAAAGTCTATGGCGACAACGCGCCGCAAGCCTGGCAGAAGCTTGCAGCGAAGACGGTGACCGTCACCAAAGGCTGGAGCGAGGCTTACGGCCTGTTCCTGAAAGGGGAAAGCGACCTCGTGCTGAGCTATACCACCTCGCCGGCTTATCACATTATCGAAGAGAAAAAGGACAACTACGCCGCAGCTAACTTCAGCGAAGGCCATTATCTGCAAGTGGAAGTGGCGGCCCGCACCGCTGCCAGCAAACAGCCGGAACTGGCGGAAAAATTCCTCAAGTTTATGGTTTCCCCCGCCTTCCAGAACGCCATTCCTACCGGCAACTGGATGTATCCGGTCACCGATATCGCCCTGCCGGAAGGCTTCAATACGTTGCAGAAACCGCAAACTTCGCTGGAGTTTACGCCGCAGGTGGTTGCGCAATCGCGCGCGCAATGGATTAGCGAATGGCAACGCGCCGTCAGCCGTTAATTCCCGGCTGGCTGTGGCCGGGTCTGCTCGCCGCCCTGCTGATGGCGGCGGTAGCCCTGACGGCTTTCTCCGCCCTCTGGCTTAACGCGCCGCAGACCGATTTCCCGGCGCTCTTGCAGGACAGCTATCTGTGGCATGTGGTGCGCTTCTCTTTCTGGCAGGCATTCCTCTCCGCCCTGCTCTCCGTCGTGCCCGCCATTTTTCTCGCCCGCGCCCTTTACCGCCGCCGCTTTCCCGGCCGTAACGCCCTGTTGCGGCTGTGCGCCATGACGCTTATTTTGCCGGTGCTGGTGGCGGTGTTCGGCATCCTCAGCGTGTATGGCCGCAGCGGCTGGCTCGCCTCGCTGTGCGGGTGGCTTGGTCTGGAGTGGTCTTTTTCGCCTTACGGGCTCCAGGGCATTCTGCTTGCCCATCTCTTTTTTAATATGCCGATGGCGACCCGCCTGCTGTTGCAGGCGCTGGAAAATATCCCTGGCGAACAGCGCCAGATTGCCGCCCAGCTCGGCATGCGCGGCTGGGCGTTTTTCCGTCTGGTGGAGTGGCCGTGGCTGCGCCGACAAATTACGCCCGCCGCCGCGCTAATTTTTATGCTTTGCTTCGCCAGTTTCGCGACGGTGCTTTCGCTTGGCGGCGGCCCGCAGGCGACCACCATCGAGCTGGCTATCTATCAGGCGCTGAGCTACGACTACGATCCTGGCCGCGCGGCGCTGCTGGCGCTGGTACAGATGGTCTGCTGTCTTGCGCTAATGCTCCTGAGCCAGCAGTTCAGCAAGACGATCCCTGTCGGCGCCGCGCAACTGCGCGGCTGGCGCGATCCGCAAGATTCCCGCTTCAGCAAGCTGGCGGACAGTTTGCTGATTTTCCTCGCGATGCTGCTATTACTGCCGCCGTTGATAGCGGTCATGGTGGATGGGATTAACGGCAGCGCCGGCGAGTCGCTTTTTCAGCCAGCGCTGTGGCGCGCGCTCTGGACTTCGCTGCGTATCGCGCTCGCCGCCGGGCTGCTCTGCGTGGCACTCACCATGATGCTGTTATGGAGCGCCCGCGAGCTTTACCTGCGACAGCGTCGTCTGGCGGGCCAGAGCCTCGAACTGAGCGGGATGCTGATCCTCGCCATGCCAGGCATCGTGCTGGCCACCGGTTTTTTCCTGCTGCTTAACAGCACCATCGGGTTGCCGCAATCGGCAGATGCGATTGTGATTTTTACCAACGCGCTTATGGCTATTCCCTACGCGCTTAAAGTGCTGGAAAACCCGATGCGCGATATCGCCGCCCGTTACGCCCCGCTGTGCGCCTCGCTCGATATAAACGGTTTTAACCGCTTACGCCTGATTGAACTGCGCGCATTGAAAAGGCCGCTGGCGCAGGCGCTGGCTTTCGCCAGCGTGCTTTCGATAGGCGATTTCGGCGTGGTGGCGTTGTTCGGCAATGAAGATTTCCGCACGCTGCCTTTCTACCTTTACCAGCAGATTGGCTCTTACCGCAGCGATGCGGGCGCCGTAACAGCGCTGATTTTGCTGCTGCTCTGCTTCCTGCTTTTCACGCTTATCGAAAAACTACCGGGGCGCCATGCTGACTCTGACTGATCTCACCTGGCTTTATCATCATCTGCCGATGCGCTTTTCTCTTCATGTAAAAGCAGGCGAGCGCGTGGCGATACTGGGGCCAAGCGGCGCTGGGAAAAGCACGCTGCTGAATCTCATTGCGGGCTTTCTGCCGCCGGCAAGCGGCGAGCTGCGGCTGAATGAGACAGACCATACGCGCACGCCGCCATCCGCCCGCCCGGTCTCCATGCTGTTTCAGGAGAACAACCTGTTCAACCATCTGACGGTGCGGGAGAATATCGGGCTTGGGCTGCATCCGGGGCTGAAGCTGACCGCCGCCCAGCGGGAGAACGTGGCGACGATAGCCAGGGAAATGGCGATTGACGACCTGCTGGCGCGACTGCCAGGCGAACTTTCCGGCGGCCAGCGTCAGCGGGCGGCGCTGGCGCGCTGCCTGATACGCCAGCAACCGATATTGCTGCTTGATGAACCTTTCTCCGCGCTCGACCCGGCGCTGCGCCAGGAGATGCTGACGCTGCTTGAGCGCCTTTGCCAGGCGCAAAATCTGACGCTGCTGATGGTGTCGCACAGCCTTGAAGATGCGGCGCGCATCGCGCCGCGCTCGGTGGTGGTGGTGGACGGCCGCATCGCCTGGGATGGCAGCACCGCTCAACTGGTGAGCGGCGAAGCGAGCGCCTCGAAGCTGCTCGGCATAACCTCTTAATGCCCGCCGCTGACCACTTTTCCAAGAAGGGTAAGGTAAACCGGCATTAGCGGGTGCTGCAAAATGGCGATAAACGCCGCCAGCCCCACCGCGCTGGTCAGCGGCGCCAGCCAGTGCAGGCGCGCGCGCGGCAGGAAGCGCGACAGCCGGTCGGTGGTTTTGCCGCTGCGCCACCAGCGCCAGCAAAGCCACGCCGCGAGCCAAAGCAGTAGCGCTACGCCAAGCAGCAGCCACTTAAAGCCGCTGCTTTGCATTCCGGCGGGAATATCGATAGCCGCGCCGGCCAGAATGCCGGGCAGGAAATAAAGCGGCGGCCAGAGCAGGCAGCCGATAATATTGGGCAGCACGAATTTCGCGACGGGCAGGTCAAGCATGCCTGCCACCATCGGCACCAGCGGACGGATGGGCCCGACAAAGCGGCCGACCAGAATCGTAAACATGCTGTGCTGATGCAGCGCATGCTCCGTTTTATCCAGCAGCGCTTTATGCTTTTTCAAAAAGCTCCAGCGGTGCAACGGCTTTTTAAAGCGCCAGCCCAGCCAGAAGGAGATCCAGTCGCCCAGCAGACACCCGGCTATCCCGGCGGCCCAGGCCTCATAGAAGCCTACCTCGCCGCTGCCTATCAGCGCGCCCAGCGCAGCCATCATCACCGTGCCCGGCAACAACAGCCCTACCAGCGCCAGCGACTCGAGAAACGCCACCAGCGCCACGGCGATAAGCGAATAAGCGAGCGACTGCGTAATAAAATGTTCCAGCAAGGCTTCCATAACGTACCCGGTAAAGTGAGGAAGAAGGATTCTCCCGGCGGCCTTGACCTGCGTCAAGATATCCGTTGCCTGAATAACTTACCGGTTACGACATTCGCTAAAGCATTTAGTTTCGGTTTAGCTTTATTCGCAGCCTGCGCGAAACTCGCTGGGGCTGGCGCCCGTGCATTTTTTAAAGACCCGCGAAAAATAGAGCTGATCTTCAAAACCGACGTTACGCCCGACGCTCGCTATCGGCATACGCGTTGTGCTGAGTAAAAGCTTCGCCTGGCTAATGCGCTGATCCTCGCGCCAGCTCAACACGCTAACGCCAAGCTGCTGGCGAAACAGATGCGACAGGCGCGACGGCGAAAGGCAGACATGCTGCGCCACGCTTGAGATATCAAAATGGCTGTCCGCCAGATGGTCGCTGATGTACTGGCAAGCGTCGCGCACGCGGTTATCCAGCGGCGCTTTCATCGATTCGCTAATGGCCTCAACCCGCCGTAGCAACAGCTGTTCCAGCAGATTTATCGCCAGCAGTTCGGCGTATCGCCCCGGCCCCTGCGCGGCGTTGATTATCTCCTGAAAAAGCGTGGAGCACTGGAGCTGGTGGGCGTCATCCGGACGGTAAAAGCCGGTATGGGCGAAAATGGTCGGCCAGTTCAGCCACTCATGCCAGTAAGCGCGCGGACGAAAGTAAACCCACTGGTGATACCACTCTTTCGCTTCCGGATGGCGGCCATAGTGGTGCACTTCGCCTGGCGGAAACAGCAGCATGTCGCCCGGACGGCAGACAAACTCCTGCCCCTGATTTTTCACCACGCCCTCGCCGCGGATGGTGAGGTTAAGAATGTAACCCTTCATGCCGAGCGGCCTGTCGATAAAGAAATCAAGGTAGCCGTTAGCCTCTATGGGGGTCAGCCCGGCAACCAGATGCGCGTTGAATGAGTACCCCGGCAGCAGGGGATCGTTTTGCGTTTCAGCCATCGTCAGCGGTGCTCCAGAGCCAGTTTAAGGAAACCATTTGTCCATATAAGCAAACAGAGGGACGTTCGCCGTTCTGCTTACCTTTTCTTCAGCTTATCGGGGTTGTTAAAGCCGCGCCATAACAGAATTTATCCCGTCGCGCCTGTTACATCAGGCTTTTTCAATGATGGCTAAAGTGTCTATAAACATGGCAGGAATGTCCACATCGATAATTTGCGTGGCGTCACAATTTCTCAACCCATAGCATTTTAGTCCATAAGTTCAGCGGATCCACCCTGACCCTTTTCTGCCCGTAAAACTAATGTTCACTGCATGTTTGTTTACCTCACGGAGTGTGAAGATGGCTATTGCGCTGGGACTTGATTTCGGCAGTGATTCAGTGCGCGCGCTGGCGGTGGATTGCGCCAGCGGCGCCGAGCTCGCCACCCAGGTTGAGTGGTATCCTCGCTGGCAGGAAGGCCGCTATTGCGACGCCGCCCATAACCGGTTTCGTCATCATCCGCTGGATTACATCGAGTCGATGGAAGCAGCGCTGAAGGCGGTGCTGGCGCAACTGAGTGAAGCGCAGCGCGCCGACGTGGTCGGCATCGGCGTCGATTCAACCGGCTCCACCCCGGCGCCGATTGACGCGCAGGGCAACGTACTGGCGCTTAACCCGCAGTTTGCCGATAACCCCAACGCGATGTTCGTGCTGTGGAAAGATCACACGGCGGTTGAAGAGGCCGAAGCGATTACGCGCCTGTGCCACCAGCCGGATAAAGTGGATTATTCACGCTATATCGGCGGCATTTATTCCAGCGAATGGTTCTGGGCCAAAATTCTGCACGTGACGCGGGAAGACAGCGCCGTCGCGCAGGCGGCGGTCTCCTGGATTGAACTGTGCGACTGGGTGCCCGCCCTGCTCTCCGGCACTACCCGCCCGGCGGATATTCGCCGCGGCCGATGCAGCGCCGGGCATAAATCGCTGTGGCATGAAAGCTGGGGCGGTCTGCCGCCTGCCAGTTTCTTCGACGAACTCGACCCTATTATCAATCAGCACCTCGATTACCCGATGTTCACCGAGACCTGGACTGCGGATATTCCGGTGGGCAACCTCAGCCCGGAATGGGCGGCGCGTCTGGGTCTGGCGCAGAGCGTGGTGATTTCCGGCGGCGCGTTTGACTGCCATATGGGCGCCGTCGGCGCCGGCGCTCAGCCCAATACGCTGGTAAAAGTTATCGGCACCTCAACTTGCGACATTCTCACTGCGGATAAACCGAGCGTAGGCGATCGCGCTGTGAAAGGCATTTGCGGCCAGGTAGACGGCAGCGTAGTGCCGGAATTTATCGGCCTTGAAGCGGGGCAATCCGCCTTTGGCGATATCTACGCCTGGTTTGGCCGTCTTCTTGGCTGGCCGCTTGACCAACTGGCGCAACAGCAGCCAGCGCTGAAAGAGGCTATCGCTGCCAGCAAAAAACAGCTGCTGCCTGCGCTTACCGAAGCCTGGGCGAAAAACCCTTCGCTCGATCACCTGCCGGTCATTCTGGACTGGTTCAACGGCCGCCGTACGCCGAACGCCAACCAGCGCCTGAAAGGCGTGATTACCGACCTGAATCTCGCAACCGATGCGCCGCTGCTGTTCGGCGGACTGATTGCCGCTACCGCCTTCGGCGCCCGCGCCATTATGGAGTGCTTTACCGAACAGGGCATTGCGGTGAATAACGTGATGGCGCTGGGCGGCATTGCGCGCAAAAACCCGGTGATCATGCAGGTTTGCTGCGACGTGCTGAACCGTCCGCTACAGATTGTCGCCTCCGATCAATGCTGCGCGCTGGGCGCCGCGATTTTCGCCGCTGTCGCCGCAGGCGTTCACCCGGATATTCCCGCCGCGCAGCAGGCGATGGCCAGCCGCATCGAAAACACGCTACAGCCAATCCCGGAACGCGCCGCCCGCTTTGAGCAGCTTTACCGCCGCTATCAGCAGTGGTCCGCCAGCGCGGAACAACACTATCTCCCTTCACTACCGGCCAGCAGCGCTAACCACAGCGAAGGCCAGGCAGCACTGACACATTAAGGATATGACGATGACTATTTTCGACCAGTATGAAGTGTGGTTTGTAATTGGCAGCCAGCATCTGTATGGCCCCGAAGCGCTGCGCCAGGTGAATCAGCAGGCGGAACAGGTAGTGAATGCGCTGAACGCTGAAGCGAAATTGCCCTGCAAGCTGGTATTGAAGCCGCTCGGCACCACGCCGGATCAAATCACCGACATCTGCCGCGATGCCAACTACGACGATAAATGCGCGGGGATGGTGGTATGGCTGCACACATTCTCGCCCGCCAAGATGTGGATCAACGGTCTCTCTATCCTGACCAAGCCGCTGCTGCAATTCCACACCCAGTTTAATGCGCAAATTCCGTGGGACAGCATCGACATGGACTTTATGAACCTGAACCAGACCGCGCACGGCGGCCGCGAGTTCGGCTTCATCGGCGCCCGCATGCGGTTGCAACACAGCGTCGTTACCGGCCACTGGCAGGATGGCGAAGCGCATAAACGCATCGGCGCCTGGATGCGCCAGGCGGTATCTAAACAGGATACCCGTCACCTGAAAGTGGCGCGCTTTGGCGACAACATGCGCGAAGTGGCCGTTACCGAAGGGGATAAAGTGGCCGCGCAGATCAAGTTCGGCTTCTCGGTCAACACCTGGGGCGTCGGCGACCTGGTCGCGGTAGTGAATGACGTCAGCGAAGGCGACATCAGCGCGCTGGTAGACGAATACGAAAGCAGCTATCGCCTCACGCCTGCTGCGCAGATTAATGGCGATAAGCGCCAGAACGTCATTGATGCGGCGCGTATCGAGCTTGGCATGAAGCGCTTCCTGGAGCAGGGCGGCTTTCACGCTTTCACCACCACGTTTGAAGATTTACACGGCTTAAAACAGCTTCCCGGGCTTGCGGTGCAGCGCCTGATGCAACAGGGCTACGGCTTCGCCGGCGAAGGCGACTGGAAAACCGCCGCCCTGCTTCGCATCATGAAAGTGATGTCCACCGGCCTGCATGGCGGCACCTCCTTTATGGAGGACTACACCTATAACTTCGAATCGGGCAACGACATGGTGCTGGGCTCCCACATGCTGGAAGTCTGCCCGACTATCGCCACCGATGAAAAACCGATCCTCGACGTGCAATACCTCGGCATTGGCGGCAAAGCGGATCCGGCGCGCCTGATCTTCTCCACCACCACCGGGCCTGCCATCAACGCCAGCCTTATCGATCTGGGCGATCGTTTCCGCCTGCTGGTTAACTGCGTCGACGCGGTGAAAGCGCCGCATTCATTGCCGAAGCTGCCGGTCGCCAACGCGCTGTGGAAAGCGCAGCCGGATCTGCCGACCGCCTCCGAGGCGTGGATACTCGCTGGCGGCGCGCACCACACTGTTTTCAGCCAGGCGCTGGATCTCAACGACATGCGCCAGTTCGCTGAGCTGCATAACATTGAGATTGCGGTTATCGATAACGACACTCGCCTGCCCGCTTTTAAAAACGCGCTGCGCTGGAACGAGGTTTACTACGGTTTCAAACGGTAAAAACAGGGTTCGGCCAGCTCGCAAGGGCTGGCCCTCTTTTTTATCTGGAGGTTCAGGATGCTGGAAGAGTTAAAACGTCAGGTGCTGGAAGCGAACCTGGCGCTGCCGAAACATAATCTGGTCACGCTTACCTGGGGCAACGTCAGCGCTGTCGATCGCGAACGCGGCGTTTTCATTATCAAGCCGTCGGGCGTTGATTACACCGTAATGACCGCTGAAGATATGGTGGTTGTCAGCATCGAAACCGGCGAAGTGGTGGAGGGCACTAAAAAGCCTTCGTCAGATACGCCGACGCACCGCCTGCTTTACCAACAGTTCCCCACCATTGGCGGCATTGTGCATACCCATTCTCGTCACGCCACTATCTGGGCGCAGGCGGGTCAGTCGATTCCGGCGACGGGCACGACCCATGCCGACTATTTCTACGGCGCGATCCCCTGCACCCGCAAAATGACCGATGCGGAAATTAACGGTGAATATGAGTGGGAAACCGGCGTGGTGATTGCCGAGACGTTCCGTGAAAAGGGAATCGATCCCGCGCAGATGCCCGGCGTGCTGGTGCATTCCCATGGGCCTTTCGCCTGGGGTAAAGACGCCTCAGACGCGGTGCATAACGCTATCGTGCTGGAAGAGGTCGCCTATATGGGCATTTTCTGCCGCCAGCTTGCCCCGCAACTGCCGGATATGCAGCAAACGCTGCTGGATAAACATTACCTGCGCAAGCACGGGGCAAAAGCCTATTACGGGCAATAGCACTGTATAAAACACCAGCAACACCACCCAAACCAGGCTATAATCAGGCCTGGTTTTTTGTTCAGGAAAGCGGTGTGTCTGAAGCGCGTCAGGGTTTTATATTGACCCGCCACTGGCGGGATAGCACGCAGGGTACGGAAGTGGAGTTCTGGCTGGCGACCGACGACGGCCCGCTGAAGGTTCGCCTGCCGCCGCAGGAGTCCGTGGCGTTTATTCCTGAATCCCAGCGCCCCCAGGCGCAGCGACTGCTGGCCAACGAAAGCGATGCGCGCCTTGCGCCGCTGACTCTTAAAGATTTTCATCGCCAGCCCGTTTGCGGCCTTTACTGCCGTTCTCACCGCCAGTTGATGCGGCTCGAAAAGCTGCTTCGGGAAAACGGCGTGACGCTTTATGAAGCCGACGTGCGCCCGCCGGAGCGCTTTTTAATGGAGCGTTTTATTACCGCGCCGGTCTGGGTAAGCGGCGAACCGCAGGGCGCGATGTTAATTAACGCTCGCCTGAAACCCAGCCCGCACTATCGCCCGCCGCTGAAGTGGGTGTCGCTGGATATTGAAACCAACCGCCACGGCGAGCTTTACTGCATCGGGCTTGAGGGGTGCGGCCAGCGCGTGGTCTACATGCTGGGGCCGGAAAACGGCGACGCCAGCGCCCTGGATTTTCAGCTGGAATATGTGGCGGGCCGTGCGCAGCTGCTTGAAAAACTCAACGCCTGGTTTGCGCAGCACGATCCCGACGTCTTAATAGGCTGGAACGTGGTGCAGTTTGATCTGCGCATGCTGCAAAAACATGCCGAGCGTTACGGCGTGCCGCTGCGCCTTGGGCGCGGCAACAGCGAGCTTGAATGGCGCGAGCACGGTTTCAAAAACGGCGTTTTCTTTGCTCAGGCCGCAGGGCGGCTGATTATCGACGGCATCGACGCGCTGAAATCCGCTTTCTGGAACTTTTCTTCTTTTTCGCTGGAATCCGTTTCACAAGAATTGCTTGGCGAAGGCAAGGCGATAGACGACCCGTGGCACCGCATGGCGGAAATTAACCGCCGCTTCGCCGAAGATAAACCGGCGCTCGCCACCTATAACCTGAAAGATTGCGAGCTGGTGACGCGCATCTTCCAGAAAACCGAGCTGATGCCTTTTTTACTGGAGCGCGCCACGGTGAACGGCCTGCCAGCCGACCGCCACGGCGGCTCGGTGGCCGCCTTCAGCCATCTCTATTTCCCGCGCATGCATCGCGCAGGCTATGTCGCCCCGAATCATGGCGATGTGCCGCCGCAGGCGAGCCCTGGCGGTTACGTCATGGACTCTCGCCCGGGCTTGTATGACTCGGTGCTGGTGCTGGATTACAAAAGCCTTTACCCGTCTATTATCCGCACCTTTTTAATCGACCCGGTGGGGCTTGCGGAAGGCATGGCCCGCCCCGATGCGCAGGCGAGCGTGGAAGGGTTTCTCGGCGCCTTTTTTTCACGGGAAACGCACTGCCTGCCGGAGATTGTGACGCAAATCTGGCAGGGGCGCGAAGCGGCGAAGCGTCAGGGCAACAAACCCCTCTCCCAGGCGCTGAAAATCATCATGAACGCCTTTTACGGCGTCCTTGGCACCAGCGCCTGCCGCTTCTTCGACCCGCGGCTCGCCTCTTCTATTACCCTGCGCGGCCATGAAATTATGCGCCAGACCCGCGAACTAATAGAAACGCAAGGCTATGAAGTCATTTATGGCGATACGGATTCCACCTTCGTCTGGCTTAAAACGCCGCACAGCGAAGCAGAAGCGGCGCGTATCGGCCAGCAGCTGGTAGAGCATGTTAATGCCTGGTGGAAAAGCCATCTGCATGCGTCAATGGGGGTAACCAGCGCGCTGGAACTGGAATTCGAGACGCATTTTTGCCGCTTTCTCATGCCGACCATTCGCGGCGCGGAGCTGGGCAGCAAAAAACGCTACGCCGGGTTGATACAGGAAGGCGAAAGCCAGCGCATGGTTTTTAAGGGGCTGGAGACAGTGCGCACCGACTGGACGCCGCTTGCCCAACAGTTTCAGCAAAGCTTATACCTGCGAATTTTCCGCAACGAGCCTTATCAGGATTTCGTACGTGACACGGTTGCGAAGCTGATGGCCGGCGAGCTGGATGAGCAGCTGGTCTACCGTAAACGGCTGCGCCGCCCGCTGGCTGAGTATCAGCGTAACGTGCCGCCGCATGTGCGCGCCGCAAGGCTTGCCGATGAAGAAAACCTCAAGCGTGGGCGTCCGGCGCAGTATCAAAACCGCGGCACGATTAAATATGTCTGGACCACCAGCGGCCCGGAGCCGGTCGATTATCAACGTTCGCCGCTTGATTACGACCACTATCTGGAAAAGCAGCTTCAGCCCGTAGCGGACGGCATTTTGCCTTTCCTTGAAGATGACTTTGCTACACTCATGACGGGTCAGTTAGGGCTATTTTGACAGGTGACGAACGCGTTGCCATCCAGTACCATAGCGCCCTTTCCAAAACTGTACCCAATCCCGACCCCCCGCCTCCTCGCAGGCGGGAGTCATACTATTGCCTGCAAATTTGTAACGAGAATAGAGCCGATATATGCCTTTTACACTTGGTCAACGCTGGATCAGCGATACGGAAAGCGAACTGGGACTGGGCACCGTGGTGGCGATCGACGCCCGCATGGTTACCCTGCTTTTCCCGGCTACCGGTGAAAATCGTCTGTATGCCCGAAATGACTCCCCTATCACCCGCGTTATGTTTAACCCGGGCGACACCGTGACCAGCCACGAAGGCTGGCAGTTGAAAGTGGATGAAGTAAAGGAAGAGAACGGCCTTCTGGCCTATATCGGCACTCGTCTGGATACCCAGGAAGCGGACGTCATGCTGCGCGAAGTACTGCTCGACAGCAAACTGGTGTTCAGCAAGCCGCAGGATCGCCTGTTCGCCGGCCAGCTTGATCGTATGGATCGCTTTGCCCTGCGCTATCGCGCCCGCAAATACCAGAGCGAGCAGTACCGCATGCCGTGGAGCGGCCTGCGCGGCCAGCGCACCAACCTGATCCCTCACCAGCTTAATATTGCCCACGACGTGGGCCGCCGCCATGCGCCGCGCGTTTTGCTGGCAGACGAAGTGGGCCTGGGTAAAACCATCGAAGCGGGCATGATCATTCATCAGCAATTGCTCTCCGGCGCCGCTGAACGCGTGCTGATCGTGGTGCCTGAAACGCTGCAACACCAGTGGCTGGTAGAAATGCTGCGCCGCTTTAACCTGCGCTTTGCTCTGTTTGACGACGAACGCTATACCGAAGCGCAGCATGAATCCGACAACCCGTTCGATACGGAACAGCTGGTTATCTGCTCGCTTGATTTTGTACGCCGCAACAAGCAACGCCTGGAGCATCTGTGCGAAGCGCAGTGGGATCTGCTGGTGGTGGACGAAGCGCATCACCTGGTCTGGAGCGAAGGCGCGCCGAGCCGCGAGTACCAGGCGATTGAACAGCTGGCGGAACAGGTGCCGGGCGTACTGCTGCTCACCGCTACGCCGGAACAGCTGGGAATGGAGAGCCATTTCGCCCGCCTGCGCCTGCTTGATCCGAACCGCTTTCACGACTTCGCCCAGTTTGTCGAAGAGCAGAAAAACTACCGTCCGGTGGCCGATGCCGTGGCTTTGCTGCTTGCCGGCAACAAACTGAGCAATGAAGAGCTCAATATGCTGAGCGAACTGATTGGCGAACAGGATATTGAGCCGCTGCTGCAAACCGCCAACAGCGACCGCGACGGCGCAGAAGAGGCGCGCCACGAGCTTATCGACATGCTGATGGACCGCCACGGCACCAGCCGCGTGCTGTTCCGTAATACCCGTAACGGCGTAAAAGGCTTTCCGAAGCGTGAGCTGCACACCATCAAGCTGCCGCTGCCGACCCAGTATCAAACGGCGATCAAAGTGTCTGGCATTATGGGCGCCCGCAAACCGGTGGAAGATCGCGCCCGCGATATGCTTTACCCGGAGCAAATTTATCAGGAGTTTGAAGGCGACACCGGCACCTGGTGGAACTTCGACCCGCGCGTGGAATGGCTGATGGGCTACCTCACCAGCCATCGCTCGCAGAAAGTGCTGGTTATTTGCGCCAAAGCCGCAACGGCTTTACAGCTTGAGCAGGTGCTGCGCGAGCGTGAAGGCATTCGCGCCGCCGTGTTCCACGAAGGCATGTCGATTATCGAGCGCGACCGCGCCGCCGCGTGGTTTGCTGAAGAAGATACCGGCGCGCAGGTGTTACTCTGCTCGGAAATTGGTTCTGAAGGCCGCAACTTCCAGTTCGCCAGCCAGCTGGTGATGTTCGACCTGCCGTTTAACCCGGACCTGCTTGAACAGCGTATCGGCCGTCTGGATCGTATCGGCCAGATGCATGACATCCAGATCCATGTGCCTTACCTGGAAAAAACCTCGCAGTCGGTCCTGGTGCGCTGGTATCACGAAGGGCTGGATGCGTTCGAGCACACCTGCCCGACCGGGCGCGCCATTTACGACAGCGTCTATGAGCAGCTGATTGGCTATCTCGCCGCGCCGGAAAACACAGAAGGTTTTGATGAACTCATTAAAGCTTGCCGCGAACAACATGAAGCGCTGAAAGCGCAGCTGGAGCAAGGCCGAGACCGCCTGCTGGAAATCCACTCCAACGGCGGTGAAAAAGCGCAGCGTCTGGCGGACGAGATCGCCGGGCAGGATAACGACACCGGGCTGGTGAATTTCGCCATGAACCTGTTTGATATTATCGGCATCAACCAGGACGACCGCGGCGAGCACATGATTGTGCTGACGCCGTCCGACCATATGCTGGTGCCGGATTTCCCCGGCCTGCCGGAAGATGGCTGCACCATCACCTTCAACCGCGACGTGGCCCTTTCCCGCGAAGATGCGCAGTTCATTACCTGGGAGCACCCGCTTATTCGCAACGGCCTGGATCTTATCCTCTCCGGCGATACGGGCAGCAGCGCTATTTCACTACTGAAGAACAAAGCGCTGCCGGTCGGCACGCTGCTGGTTGAGCTGATGTATGTGGTTGAGGCTAAAGCGCCGAAGCAGTTACAGCTTAACCGCTTCCTGCCGCCGACGCCGGTGCGCATGCTGGTGGATAAAAACGGCACTAACCTCGCGTCGCAGGTAGAGTTTGAAAGCTTTAACCGCCAGCTAAGCGCCGTAAACCGCCATACCGGCAGCAAACTGGTTAACGCCGTTCAGCAGGATGTGCATGCCATTTTGCAACTGGCGGAAGGTCAGGTAGAGAAAGCGGCGCAGGCGCTGATTGCTGCGGCGCGCGACGAAGCGGATGAAAAACTGTCTGCTGAGCTGTCCCGTCTGGAAGCGCTGCGCGCGGTTAACCCGAACATTCGCGATGACGAGCTGAGCGCTATTGAGACCAACCGCCAGCAGGTGCTGGAGAGCCTTAATGAGGCGAGCTGGCGTCTGGACGCGCTGCGTCTTATCGTCGTGACGCATCAATAACCGGAGCCGGACGATGCTGGAATTTTATCATCCGCCGCAGGAACCCTGGCTGGTCATCCTCTATCAGGATGACCATATCATGGTGGTCAACAAACCGAGCGGCCTGCTCTCCGTGCCGGGCCGGCTCGAAGAGCATAAAGACAGCGTGATGACGCGCATTCAGCGCGACTTCCCACGGGCGGAATCCGTGCATCGTCTGGATATGGCAACCAGCGGAGTGCTTGTGGTTGCCCTCACCAAAGCGGCGGAGCGCGAGCTTAAGCGGCAGTTTCGCGAGCGCGAACCGAAAAAGCAGTATGTCGCGCGAGTGTGGGGCCACCCGGCAAACGAAGAAGGGTTAGTGGATTTACCGCTGATTTGCGACTGGCCGAACCGGCCAAAACAGAAAGTTTGTTATGAAACCGGAAAAGCGGCGCAAACGGAATATGAAGTGCTGGAGTATGCGGCGGATAACACCGCCCGCGTGCTGCTGAAACCGATAACCGGGCGTTCTCACCAGCTGCGCGTACATATGATGGCGCTGGGTCACCCGATCCTCGGCGATAAATTTTACGCCACGCCGGAGGCGTTCGCCCGCGCGGACCGCCTGCTGCTGCATGCGGAAACGCTGACCATCACTCACCCCGCCTACGGCTCTTCCATGACCTTCCGCGCGCCTGCGGATTTCTGACGCCGTGTTGTAAAAGGTGGGTAACGCTTTGCTTACCCACCTTCTGACAGCGTTAATTCCTGGAAAATAAGCAAGCCGCCAGCCCACCGATTTAACGCTAAAGCGCGTCCTGGAACCGTTACTTAACGCCCTTCGCAGTTTTAATCAGATCGTACGCTTTCTGGATTTCCTGCGCCTTTTGCTTGGCCATTTGCATCATTTCAGGCGGCAGCCCTTTCGCCACGAGCTTATCCGGGTGATGCTCGCTCATCAGCTTGCGATAGGCGCGCTTAATCGTGGTGATATCGTCGGTTGGTTTCACGCCCAGCACATTACAGGCATCCTCCAGCGTAGGCCCGCGCTGCGCCTGCTGCCAGCCGCCGTTTTGCTGCGACTGTTGCTGGTAGCCGCCGTTAAACTGCGCGCCTCCCTGCATCATGCGCATGAACTGATCGAACTGCATTCGCGAAATGCCAAGCTCTTCTGCAATGACATAAAGCACTTCGCGCTCGTTCGGGTGCAGCGTGCCGTCAGCAAAAGCCGCCTGGATCTGGATTTCCAGAAACATCTGAATCAGGTCGAAACGGCCAAAACAGACGCTTCTGAGCTGACGCATTTTATCGCGCAGCGGATAGCCATTCTCTTTACCGATGCGAAAGGCGTTTTGCGCCGCCCGGCGTGATTCGCCATGCAGGTTCATCCGGTCCATTAATATCGTTGCGATCTGAATGTCCGCCTCGGTCACGCGGCCCTTGGATTTGGTCAAATGCCCCATCACCTCAAAGGTCGTGCTGAAAAAGAGCGACTGACGATCCCGCTGGCTGGCAAACCAGACGTTACGACGACTACGCGCTTTATCAAAAAGATGGCCTACGATAAGGCCGAGAATGATGCCCCATATCCCGCCATTCATTAGCAGCGCCACTGCCACGCCAACCACTTTTCCCCAATACTGCATATACTCCCCAAATCGTCATGCCGTCGGCTAGAATTTGCTTTATCATACCCGTCATTCTAAGCCGTGCCTAACAGAGAGGCTCGAAAGCGGGCAGGATTAACACTAGCGCTGTGGTGATGAGTAAGTTAGTCTCTGACCGTTTGCCGGCGCCAAGCCAATGATGACGGAACAACGAATAACACGTATGAAAAAACGTATTCCCACCTTGCTGGCCACGATGATTGGCACAGCCCTCTATAGCCAACAAGGGATGGCTGCCGATCTCGCTTCGCAGTGTATGCTCGGCGTGCCCAGCTATAACCGCCCTCTTGTACAAGGCGACACCAATCAATTGCCTGTGACAATTAATGCTGACAGCGCTAAAGGAAACTATCCTGACGACGCGGTTTTCAGCGGCAATGTCGATATTGCGCAGGGGAATGGTCGCCTTCAGGCTGACGAAGTCCAGCTGCATCAAAAACAGGTAGAAGGCCAGGCGGATCCGGTGCGTACGGTCGACGCACTGGGTAATGTGCACTACGACGACAACCAGGTCATCCTGAAAGGTCCGAAAGCCTGGTCGAATTTAAACACCAAAGACACCAACGTCTGGAAAGGCGACTACCAGATGGTAGGCCGGCAGGGCCGCGGCACCGCCGATCTCATGAAGCAGCGCGGCGAAAACCGCTATACCATTCTGGAAAACGGCACCTTTACCTCTTGTCTGCCGGGCACCAATACCTGGAGCGTGGTGGGCAGCGAAGTTATCCACGACCGGGAAGAACAGGTTGCGGAGATCTGGAACGCCCGCTTTAAGCTCGGCCCGGTGCCGGTGTTTTATAGCCCATACCTGCAATTGCCGATCGGCGATAAGCGCCGTTCCGGCTTCCTTATTCCCAATGCGAAGTACGGCACCAATAACGGGTTTGAGTTTACCCTGCCCTACTACTGGAACATCGCGCCTAACTTCGACGCCACCATTACGCCGCACTACATTGAAAAACGCGGCAACGTGCAGTGGCAGAACGAATTCCGCTATCTGACGCAGGCGGGCATGGGTTTAATGGAGTTCGACTACCTGCCTTCGGATGATGTCTACCGCGACGACACCGCCCGCACAGACGATAACGAACACCGCTGGCTGTTCTACTGGCAGCATAACGGGGTGCTGGATCAGGTGTGGCGCTTCAATGTGGACTACACCAAAGTCAGTGACGATCGTTACTTCAATGACTTCAGCTCTAAATATGGCTCCAGTACCGATGGCTACGCGACGCAATTTTTCAGTCTCGGCTACGCGATAGAAAACTTTGACGCGACAGTTTCCGCGCGAGACTTCCAGGTATTTAATAATTTTGGTAATACCTACCGTTCGTTGCCACAGCTGGACGTTAACTTCTACCAGAATGACGTAGGGCCGTTTGATACGCGTCTTTACGCGCAGGCGGTCAAGTTCACTAACGTGAACGACAACTATCCGGAAGCGACGCGCCTGCATCTGGAACCCACGATTAACCTGCCGTTGTCAAACAACTGGGGCAGCATTAACACGGAAGCCAAGCTAATGGCGACCCACTATCAGCAGGATAATCTGGAGCGTTATCGCAATTATCTTGGTGGTAATAATGCCGCGGCGAATAACCTTGAAGACTCCGTTAACCGCGTACTGCCGCAGTTTAAAATCGACGGCAAGATGGTCTTTGAGCGTGATTTCAGCGCGCTGGCTGAAGGCTATACGCAAACGCTGGAGCCGCGCGCGCAGTATCTTTATGTGCCCTATCGCGACCAGAGCACCATCAATAACTACGACTCCTCGCTGTTGCAGTCTGACTATTCCGGCCTGTTCCGTGACCGCACTTACGGCGGCCTGGACCGTATTGCGTCGGCCAACCAGGTGACGACCGGCGTCACATCCCGCGTTTATGATGATAAGGCCGTTGAACGTTTTAACATTTCTGTAGGTCAAATCTACTATTTCACCGAGTCCCGTACCGGTGATGACAACATCAACTGGGAGAAAGACAAAGACACCGGCTCCATGGTATGGGCGGGAGATACCTACTGGCGCATCAGCGACAGGTGGGGCCTGCGCGGCGGCGTGCAGTATGACGCGCGCCTGAATAACGTCGCGACCGGCAACGGGGCGATTGAATACCGCCGCGATCAAGACCGGATGCTGCAACTGAATTACCGCTACGCCAGTCCGCAGTATATCCAGGCGACGCTGCCTTCTTACTACTCAACCACCGAGCAGTTTAAAGACGGCATTAACCAGGTCGGCGTGACGGCAAGCTGGCCTGTGGTGGATCGCTGGTCGGTCGTGGGCGCGTATTACTACGACACCAATGCCAACAAAGCCGCCGACCAGATGCTGGGCGTGCAATATAACTCCTGCTGCTATGCCATCCGCGTCGGTTACGAGCGGAAAATTAACGGTTGGGAAAAAGATCAGAGCAAGTATGACGAAGTGTTCGGCTTTAACATCGAACTGCGCGGCCTGAGTTCTAACTACGGCCTCGGCACACAGCAGATGTTGCGCTCCAACATTCTGCCGTACCAAAGCTCGCTGTAATGCACTGAATTAAACGTAATCCGCTTTGCGGTTAATCGAAATGGAAAAGGTATGAAGAACTGGAAAACGCTGCTTCTTGGTATCACTTTAGTCGTGAATACCAGCTTCGCTGCGCCGCAGGTTGTCGATAAAGTTGCAGCCGTCGTGAATAACGGCGTGGTACTGGAAAGCGATGTCGATGGTCTGATGCAATCAGTAAAGCTCAATGCAAATCAGGCGGGGCAGCAACTTCCTGATAACAGCACGTTGCGCCATCAGATTCTGGAGCGTCTGATCACAGATCAGATAATCCTGCAAATGGGGCAAAAGATGGGAGTCAATATCACCGATCAGCAGCTTGATCAGGCTATTGCCAACATCGCCAAACAAAACAACATGACGCTGGATCAGATGCGCAGCCGTTTGGCTTATGACGGCATCAACTACAGCACGTATCGTAACCAGATCCGCAAAGAGATGATCATCTCTGAAGTGCGTAATAATGAAGTACGCCGTCGCGTCACGATCCTGCCGCAGGAAGTGGATACGCTGGCGAAGCAAGTGGGCAGCCAGAATGACGCCAGCACGGAATTAAACCTGAGCCACATTTTAATTCCGCTGCCGGAAAACCCCACTTCCGACCAGGTGAACGAAGCGGAAGCGCAGGCGCGATCCATTGTTGATGAAGCCCGCAACGGCGGTGATTTCGGCAAGCTCGCCATTACCTATTCCGCCGATCAGCAAGCGCTTAAAGGCGGCCAGATGGGCTGGGGACGCATTCAGGAACTGCCGTCTATTTTCGCTCAGGCGTTAAGCACGGCGAAGAAAGGCGATATCGTTGGGCCTGTCCGTTCCGGCGTTGGCTTCCATATCCTGAAAGTGAACGATCTGCGCGGTCAGTCTCAGAGCATTTCTGTGACTGAAGTGCACGCCCGCCACATCCTGCTTAAGCCTTCGCCGATCATGACCGATCAGCAGGCGCGCCTGAAGCTTGAAGAGATCGCGGCGGATATCAGGAGCGGTAAAACCTCCTTTGCCGATGCGGCGAAAGCCTTTTCTCAGGATCCGGGTTCAGCAAACCAGGGCGGCGATCTGGGTTGGGCCTCTCCGGAAGCTTACGATCCGGCATTCCGTGATGCGCTAACGCGTTTACAACGCGGCCAGTTAAGCGCCCCGGTGCACTCTTCTTTCGGCTGGCACTTGATTGAGCTGATGGATACGCGCAACGTCGACAAGACCGACGCCGCGCAGAAAGAGCGCGCCTATCGCATGTTGTTTAACCGTAAATTCTCTGAAGAAGCGGCAACCTGGATGCAGGAACAGCGCGCCAGCGCCTATGTCAAAATTCTGAGCAACTAATGGCAAACACTCCCCGTGTTATCCTCACTCCCGGCGAACCCGCCGGGATTGGGCCCGACCTGGTCATCGCGCTGGCAAGCCGTGACTGGCCCGCAGAACTGGTCGTCTGCGCCTCCCCTGAACTGTTAACCGAACGCGCCGCCCTGCTGGGCCTGCCGCTGACGCTTCTGCCTTTTAAGCCCGGTTCGCCAGCCATCGCCCAACGGGCAGGCACGCTAACTATACTGCCCGTTGAGCTGCGTGCGCCGGTAACCCCGGGCGTACTCGATGTGCGTAATGCTGACTATGTAGTAGAGACGCTGGCGCGCGCCTGCGACGGCTGTCTGAGCGGCGAATTCGGCGCGCTGATAACGGGTCCCGTGCATAAGGGCATCATCAACGATGCAGGCATACCTTTTATTGGCCACACAGAGTTTTTTGAAGAGCGTTCGCACAGCGAAAAAGTGGTGATGATGCTGGCGACTGAATCGCTACGCGTAGCGCTTGCCACCACGCATCTGCCGCTAAAAGCCATTCCGCAGGCTATTACTGCGGATCTGCTGCGGCATATCATCGCCACTCTGTATAAGGATCTGCAAAGCAAATTCGGCATCGCGCAACCGCATGTGCTGGTTTGCGGCCTGAATCCCCATGCGGGCGAAGGCGGTCATATGGGCACTGAGGAAATCGATACGATAATTCCGGTGCTTGAAGAGATGCGTACGCGCGGCATGAACCTTACCGGTCCGCTGCCTGCCGATACGCTGTTTCAGCCGAAATATCTTGAGCATGCTGACGCCGTGCTGGCGATGTACCACGATCAGGGCCTGCCCGTGCTAAAATACCAGGGCTTTGGCCGCGCGGTGAATATCACGCTTGGCCTGCCCTTTATTCGCACGTCGGTCGACCACGGCACCGCGCTTGAACTCGCGGGCCAGGGCACCGCCAGTGTCGGCAGTTTTATTACGGCGATTAATCTCGCCATCCAGATGATTTTAAACAGTAAGAATCAATGAATAATCGAGTCCACCAGGGCCATTTAGCCCGCAAACGCTTCGGGCAAAACTTTCTTAACGACCAGTTCGTTATCGACAGCATCGTCTCCGCCATCAATCCGCAAAAAGGCCAGGCGATGGTGGAAATCGGCCCCGGTCTCGGCGCGCTGACTGAACCTGTCGGCGAGCGGCTGGACAAGCTCACGGTAATCGAGCTGGACCGCGACCTTGCCGCCCGTCTGCAAACGCACCCTTTCCTTGCGCCTAAGCTGACGATTTATCAGCAGGACGCAATGACCATGAACTTCAGCGAACTTTCTGCAACGCTCGGCCAGCCGCTGCGCGTGTTCGGCAACCTGCCGTACAACATCTCCACTCCGCTGATGTTTCACCTGTTTAGCTATACTGATTCGATTGCCGATATGCATTTTATGCTGCAAAAAGAGGTGGTAAACCGACTGGTTGCAGGGCCGAACAGTAAAGCGTATGGTCGCTTAAGCGTGATGGCGCAATATTACTGCCAGATAATCCCGGTGCTGGAAGTGCCGCCGACGGCGTTTTCGCCGCCGCCGAAAGTTGATTCCGCCGTGGTGCGTCTTGTGCCGCATGCGCAGTTGCCGCACCCGGTGAAAGATTTGCGTTTGCTGAGTCGTCTGACGACAGAGGCGTTTAACCAGCGCCGTAAAACCATTCGCAACAGCCTCGGCAACCTCTTTAGCCCGGAAGTGCTGACATCGCTTGGGGTAGATCCTGCCCTGCGTGCAGAAAACATTTCTGTGGCGCAATATTGTCAAATGGCTAACTATTTAGCCGACAATCTGCCCTCGAAGGAGAGCTAAGCCATGTTAGATTCGCCCCGTGTTTGTGTTCAGGTGCAAAGCGTTTATATCGAATCCCAGTCCTCGCCGGACGAAGAGCGTTTCGTCTTTGCCTATACCGTCACTATCCGCAACCTGGGGCGAACTCCCGTGCAGTTGCTGAGCCGTTACTGGCTTATCACTAACGGTAATGGACGCGAGACAGAAGTTCAGGGTGAAGGGGTCGTTGGCGAACAACCCCATATCGCGCCTGGCGGCGAATACCAGTACACCAGCGGCGCGGTGATAGAAACGCCGTTCGGCACTATGGAAGGCCATTATGAAATGGTCGATGAACAGGGCGCCCGCTTTCGCATCGCCATCCCGGTTTTCCGGCTGGCCCTACCTACATTAATTCACTGATACGATGTCAACATACCTGATAGGCGACGTTCACGGTTGCTACGATGAACTGGTCGCCCTGCTAAAGCATGTCGAATTTACTCCCGGCAAAGATACGCTGTGGCTGACAGGCGATCTGGTGGCGCGCGGCCCCGGCTCGCTGGAAGTGCTGCGCTATGTCCGCTCGCTTGGCGATGCGGTGCGCGTGGTGCTGGGCAATCACGATTTGCATCTGCTGGCGGTCTACGCCGGCATTAGCCGTAATAAACCGAAAGACCGTATTACCCCCCTGCTGGAAGCGCCAGACGCTGACGAGCTCATTAACTGGCTGCGTCGCCAGCCGCTATTACAGGTGGATGAAGAGAAAAAGCTGGTGATGGCGCATGCTGGCATTACGCCCCAGTGGGACCTGCAAACCGCTATAGAGTGCGCCCGCGATGTGGAAGCGGTGCTTTCAAGCGACAGCTATCCGCTCTTTCTCGACGCCATGTATGGCGATATGCCAAACAACTGGTCAACGGATCTCACCGGCCTGGCGCGCCTGCGTTTCATTACCAATGCATTGACGCGGATGCGCTACTGCTTCCCGAACGGCCAGCTTGATATGTTTTGCAAAGACACGCCGGAAAACGCGCCTGCGCCGCTAAAACCCTGGTTTGCGATCCCGGGGCCGGTATCGCAAAACTACGCCATCGTTTTTGGGCACTGGGCATCACTTGAAGGCAAAGGCACGCCGGAGCATATCTACGGGCTGGACACGGGCTGTTGCTGGGGAGGAACGCTGACCTGCCTGCGCTGGGAAGATAAAACCTACTTTACCCAGCCTTCGAATCGCCAGCTCGATCTGGACGAAGGCGAAACGGCAGTCGCGTCGTAATGCGCGTCGGCGCCCTCAGGCGAGGGCCGCCGAATGCGAGGCTCAGGCGCGCCGCTTATCGGCGCTCCAGAATTTCAAAGCAGTAGCTGTGCGAATTCTGTTCGTCTGCGTCATGAAATTCGCTGAACACAGACTGCCATTCATCGGGCTCATAATCCGGGAAATGGGTATCGCCTTCCACTTCCGCATCAATGTGAGTGAGATAAAGACGCTGCGCTTTCGGCAGGAACTGCTCATAAACGCGCCCGCCGCCGATCACCATGATCTCCTGCGCATCTTCACAGGCTTTCAGCGCCTCTTCCACCGAACTGACCCAGACGACGCGATCGTCATCACCGGCTTTGCTGCTGAGAACGATATTTTTACGACCGGGCAAAGGGCGACCGATAGACTCCCAGGTCAGGCGGCCCATAATGACCGGTTTGTTCAGCGTTGTACGCTTAAACCAGGCGAGATCGGCTGGCAAATTCCACGGCATGGCGTTTTCCATGCCAATAACGCGATCCACAGCTAACGCTGCAATCAGACTGATCATTGGTTAATTCCTGGATGGTAAAAAAATTGCCGCCACTATACGTAAAGCGCATTCCTTAGTCGACTAACGCAACGTAAGCGATCGGTAAAATTTTCCGTTCTGCCGGATCTTCCACAACCCTGGCTGGACGGAGGACTATCCACTTACGCCACGGTTAACAACATAATCGCAGAAGGCGAAATTTACGGGCTGCTTGCGCGATCTTTTTGACAACTTTTTACGCTATAGTTCTGCCCACGTTTTAGAGTGAGATACCGGTATGCTTGAAACCACCTTATTTGTCGCGACGATTGCCGCGCTGGGGATGCTCTCCCCCGGCCCCGATTTTTTTCTGGTGATTAAAAACGCCGCACGCTATCACCGCACTGCCGCGCTCACTACCGCGGCGGGCGTAATTTGCGGCGTGGTAACCCATATGACCTACTGTGTGGCCGGCATCGCCGTGGTTATCACCACAACGCCCTGGCTGTTTGGTCTGTTGAAATATGCGGGCGCCGCTTATCTTATCTGGCTTGGCGTACAGGCGCTGCTCTCCCGCGGCGGCAGTAAAATTTCTGTCAGCGACGTCGCGCGTGAACAGGTTTCGCTGAAAAAAGCATTTTTACAGGGTTATCTGTGCAACCTGCTTAACCCCAAAGCGACCCTCTTTTTCCTGGCGATGTTCACCCAGGTCCTGAACGTGAACTCCGGTTTAGGCGAAAAGCTCTGGTACGCGGGCATTATTGTTGGCCTGACGGTGGTCTGGTGGCCGCTGCTGGTGGTGCTGATCCAGAGCGATCCGGTGCGTCGCGCATTAACCAGAGCGCAGAAAATTATTGATAAGCTGCTCGGCGGCATGCTGCTGGCGCTTGGGATTAAAGTTGCCCTGAGCTAATAAAAACGCCCCTTACGGGGCGCTTTTTATCAGACCTGCGGCTTCACTTCAGGTTCATCCGCCTCGTTACCGGTATGTTTTCCTTCCTGCGTTCCCTGCCAGCCGTGGCGCTGAACTATCGACTGATGCGCCCGGTCTTCGCTGATTATCTCGGTCAGCATCGCGCTGGTGCGCCGGAACGTCGCGGCGCGAGCGGCGGTGTCGTTATCGCCATCCGCCATCTCTTCCACCATTTGCTTATTATAATGGCGAAAGACATCGGCTCTCTCGCGCGCTTCATACGCGCCGATGCCTAACCCTTCCAGCGCCAGGCGGCCCACTTTCAGCGCGCCTTCGAAAGTTTCACGTTCCGGCTGTTCAACGCCCGCCTGGCGCAGCCGGATGTAATGATCGACATCGCGGGCGCGAGCGATAATACGCACATGGGGAAAATGCGCCTGCACGAGTTCCGTAAGTTGCAGGTTAGTTTGCGGGTCGTCAATGGCGTTGATTAACACCTCGGCTTTCGCCACGCCTGCCGACTCCAGCAGATCCACCTGCGTGGCGTCGCCATAGAAGACCTTCATGCCGAACTTACGCAGGGTTTCGATGTGATCGGGATCGTGGTCGAGCACCACCATTTTTACGCCGCTTGAAAGCAGCAAACGTCCGGCAATCTGCCCGAAACGCCCGAAGCCTGCGATAATCACCCGCGGCTGTTCCTCGTCAATTTCATCCGCTTCGCGCGACTGCGCCGGGGCTGCTTTCTCAAGTCGCGTCAGTAACACCAGCAATACCGGCGTCGCAGCCATAGAAAGCGCGACCGCAAGCTTCAGCGATTTAGCCCACTCCGGATCAAGCACCTGCGCCGTTTGCGCCGCGCCGAAAATGACAAAGGCGAATTCGCTCCCCTGCCCTAACAGCACGGCAAACCAGCGGCGCTGCTTGCCCGGCACTTTTAGCGGTTTCGCCACTACCCACAGCGTTGCCGTTTTAATCGCCAGGAAGCCTACCAGCAAGATGATTACCCGTAGCGGGTTCGCCACCAGCGTACCGAAGTCGACAGACATGCCGACGCCGATAAAAAAGAGGCCGAGCAGCAACCCCTTAAACGGCTCGATATCGCTTTCCAGCGCATGCCGGTACTCGGAACTCGCCAGCAGAACGCCTGCCAGAAACGCCCCCATCGCCATGGACAGCCCGGCCTCTTCCAGCAGCAGGCCAAAGCCAAATACCAGAAATAATGCGACGGCGCTGAAGACTTCCCGCAGGCCAGAGCGCGCCACGAAGCGCAGCGCCGGACGCGCAACGTAACGCCCGATCAGCACCACAGCGGCCAGCGCCGCCACCACTTTCAGCGCCGAAAGCGTAAAAGCGCCAAGCGTTGTGGCCGCGCCGCTGGCGGCCAGCAGCGGTATCATCGCCACCAGCGGGATCGCAGCGATATCCTGAAACAGCAGCACCGCAAAAGCGCTACGCCCCATTTGCGAAACCGTCAGGTTGCGCTCATTCATCGCCTGCATCGCAATCGCTGTGGAAGAGAGCGCGAGCGTCAGGCCAATCAGCACGGCTACCTGCCAGCGCAGACCCAGCGCCATGCAGAACAGCCCAAGCAGCAAACCGCAGGCGACCATCTGCAACGCTCCGCCGCCAAACACCGAAGCGCGCAGCGTCCAGAGACGGCGCGGATCCAGCTCCAGCCCGATGACAAACAGCATTAACACCACGCCGATTTCAGCGAAGTGAAGGATAGACTCGGCGTCGGTCACGAGCCGCAGGCCCCAGGGGCCGATAATACAGCCTGCAATCAGATAGCCCAGCACCGAGCCAAGCCCGAGCCGCACCGCCAGCGGCACTATCAGCGCTGCGGAGCCAAGATAAATCAGCGCCTGAATCAGAGTATGACTATCCACGGTGCGTCTCCTGCCATTCCATTAACCGTTGTTTATAATGTCGCGCCTGGCCTTCCAGGGTTTCATCGTCGCAGACAAAGGCGCCGTGCAGCGTAAAAGGCGGCAGCCATTTCAGCCCGCAATAGAGCGCAGTAGCCTGTAACGGCTGGGCCAGCGCGTCGAAACCCGGATGGTCGCCCAGATCAAAATGATGCGCATCGCCGCCGGTGGTTACGGCCCAGAGCACGCTTTTGCCATGCAGCGCCGTGCCGCCATGACCATAAGCCCAGCCGTGCGTCAGCACCTTGTCTATCCAGAGCTTAAAGAGCGGCGGCACGCTGTACCACTGCATCGGATGCTGCCAGATGATTAACTCCGCCCGGCTTAATGCTTCCTGTTCGGCGACAATATCGATATTGAAATCGGGATAAAGCGCATAGAGCGAGCGCACTTCCACATCCGGCAAAGCGCTTATCTGTTCAAGCATATGCCGGTTGGCGTGGGAGTGGTTCGGGTAGGGATGTGCATAAATAATCAAAATCATGAGGTCGCCTGTCTTGCTTCCTGTTGCGGGAACGTAATGAGTGTAGCCAGTTAGCAAGCTCGCTTACAGAGGTAATCAGCAAGGGTATTCTTACGAGAAAGAGAAAGTACATTCTTCACGTCCCTAAGCTCATCCGCTTAAAATAGACAGTTATGCTTAGAAAGCAGAGAAAAACGGCTTAATCACTGACAGAGAGATGGGCAAAAATTTGGTATCACCTTAACATTTTTATTTATGCTGGAATAAATTTTCTGAACTGCTCATTACTATTATAGTATCTGGCATTGGTTATGGCGGCGCAAAGGATATGCATAATGGAAAAGCTAACGGAAGGTTATACAAGAAAATTAACGTTTGGTGGAACCCTGTTAGTACGACTGGTATAGGGAGTAACGCTTAATTATCACTCCGTACTTATACACTACGACAGTTATTTACCGTTTGGTTTGCAAGGGGAAAGGGTTGCGATGGCGCCAGACGGCGAAATTTATTTTCGCAAATCTCTTTACCGCCATGATTATGCGAGAGAGTCACCTTCACTACAGCATCTTTTTGTGCATGAAATGGCTCATATCTGGCAGCGTCAGCATGGGCTCTGGGTACGTGCCAGAGGCTTGTTCAGTTGGGCTGCCAACGATAAATATCGTCTTGATAAGTGTAGATTGAGAGATTATTCCCTTGAGCAACAAGCATCACTTATAGCTGATCACTTCTTCCTCAAAAAATTTGGTGAGAGAGAATTTTTCAGGCTGGCAGACCGTACTCTAATCGGCATAATCGACAAAAATACATTATCCGCTTATCAACCTGTTATTCGTAGAGCAGGGCTACCTTTATGAAAAAATACTTCTTACCCTTTTTCGTATTATTACTTGCCGGTTGCCCTAGCGGAGATCGCATCAATCTTTCAACGGCAGACGTAAAGCTCACCGATGGTAAACTCTGCGTATATGTTAAAGAAAAATTTTTGCTGGCATCGGAAAATATTTTACGTATTAGTATCTGGAGTTATGAGGAGCAAAAAAATATTTACGAAAAGACTCATACAGACAGCTCACCAGTACTTAAGGCTAATCGTTGTTTGCCTGATCTTGACGATGTTAATTTTACTTATGGCTATTCTTATAGCGTAACAATAAGTACGCCGCTGCATAGCTATGTCACGCCTGAATTTCAGGCAGTAAATACAGCTCACGGTTTCGCACTCAGTAAGAGAGAAAATTAGCGCCAGGCAACTGGAAGAAGCATGATAAAGCAGATATCCGCCTGCAAACGGCAGGCGGAGGCTTAAAGCTATGCATCGTTGTAGTTAGTTATCCAGCTCGTTCATCGACTTAACCTGATCGCGGTTAATCTGTTCAGTTTTGCCCGTTTCGGCATTTTCATAAGATACCAGGCCGGTATCGTCATCCACCTGCGGTTTGCCATCGGTAACAATGGTGTGGCCATCGGTGGTTTTCACCGCCTGGTTAGAAGAACAGCCGCCCATCAGCAGCGCCGCTGCGGTAAAAGAGGTGGCGATAAGTAAGTTAGCTCGCATGGCAATCTCCCTGCGTCTTTGTTGATTTCATTTCAAAGCGTAGTTCAGGCGGCAAGGAGAAGAACAAGAAACGGAACATTCCTGAAATGAAAAAGCCAGCCCCTGACGAGGCTGGCCTGCGGCGTTAACAACGTGGCGATTACTTCGTGATTTGCGCGTGCATCTCCTGAACGGAGGTCACTTTCTCAGTGGCATCGGCGTTCAGCGCCATCGCGGTAGCGAAGCCGCCGTTCAGCGTAGTGTCGTAATGCACTTTGTATTGCAGCGCGCTGCGGCGAATCAGCTTGGAATCCTCAATCGCCTGGCGTCCTGCGGTGGTATTGATGATGTAAGTGTATTCGCCATTCTTGATGCGGTCCTGAATGTGCGGACGGCCTTCATGCACTTTGTTTACCAGACGCGGATTAATACCCGCTTCGCCCAGCACAATCGCCGTGCCGTGGGTGGCGTCGAGTTCAAAGCCATATTTCAGCAGTTTCGCCGCCAGATCCACTACGCGTTCTTTATCTCCTTCACGAACGGAGAGCAGCGCACGGCCTTTCTTCTTCATGGTGGAGTTGCTGCCGAGCTGCGCTTTGGCGAACGCTTCCGCGAAAGTGCGGCCCACGCCCATAACTTCACCGGTAGAGCGCATTTCCGGCCCCAGAAGCGGGTCGACGCCCGGGAACTTGTTAAACGGCAGCACCACTTCTTTCACCGAGTAGTACGGCGGGATGATCTCTTTGGTGACGCCCTGCTCGCTCAGCGTTTTGCCTGCCATGACACGCGCCGCCACTTTTGCCAGCGGCACGCCGGTGGCTTTAGAAACGAACGGTACGGTACGTGCGGCGCGCGGGTTCACCTCAATCAGGTAAACCTCGTTATCTTTCACCGCAAACTGTACGTTCATCAGACCGCGAACCTGCAATTCGAAAGCCAGCTTCTGCACCTGCTGGCGCATCACATCCTGGATTTCCTGGCTCAGCGTGTAAGCCGGCAGCGAACAGGCGGAGTCACCTGAGTGGACGCCTGCCTGCTCAATGTGCTCCATGATGCCGCCAATCAGCACGGTTTCGCCATCGCAGATAGCGTCGACGTCAACTTCAACGGCGTCGTCCAGGAAGCGGTCGAGCAGTACCGGCGCATCGTTAGAAACGCTGACGGCGGTCATGAAGTAGCGACGCAGGTCCGCTTCGTCATACACGATTTCCATCGCGCGGCCGCCCAGTACATAAGAAGGACGCACGACCAGCGGGTAGCCAATCTCTTTTGCTTTTTCAACGGCCTGCTCGATTGCGGTCACGGTGGCGTTAGCCGGCTGTTTCAGCTTCAGGCGATCCACCGCCTGCTGGAAACGCTCGCGGTCTTCCGCACGGTCAATCGCGTCCGGGCTGGTGCCAATCACCGGCACACCTGCCGCTTCAAGCGCACGCGCCAGCTTGAGCGGGGTCTGTCCGCCGTACTGCACGATCACGCCTTTGGGTTTCTCGATACGCACAATCTCCAGCACATCTTCCAGCGTTACCGGTTCGAAGTAGAGGCGATCGGAGGTGTCATAGTCGGTAGAAACGGTTTCCGGGTTGCAGTTGACCATGATGGTTTCGTAACCGTCTTCGCGCAGCGCAAGCGAGGCGTGAACGCAGCAGTAGTCAAATTCAATGCCCTGGCCGATACGGTTCGGTCCGCCGCCCAACACCATGATTTTTTCACGATCCTGGTTCGGGTTGGCTTCGCACTCATCTTCATAAGTGGAGTACATATATGCGGTGTCGGTAGCGAACTCCGCCGCGCAGGTATCCACACGCTTGTAGACCGGGTGCAAATTATACTGCTCGCGCAGTTTACGGATTTCCGCTTCGCGAACGCCGGCAAGCTTAGCAAGACGCGCGTCGGCAAAGCCTTTGCGCTTAAGCATGCGCAGGAAATCGGCGCCCAGCCCGTTGATACCCACCTCTGCGACTTTCTCTTCAAGACGCACCAGCTCTTCAATCTGCACCAGGAACCAACGGTCAATGTTAGTCAGGTTAAAGACGCCGTCCACAGACAACCCGGCGCGGAAGGCGTCGGCGATGTACCAGATACGCTCGGCGCCTGCGTCTTTCAGCTCGCGGCGAATTTTGGTCAGCGCTTCCGGGTCATCCAGGCTCACTTTCGGGTCGAAGCCTGTTGCGCCCACTTCCAGGCCGCGCAGCGCTTTCTGCATGGATTCCTGCTGGGTGCGACCAATCGCCATGACCTCGCCGACCGATTTCATCTGAGTGGTCAGACGGTCGTTAGCGCCCGCAAATTTTTCAAAGTTAAAGCGCGGGATTTTCGTCACGACGTAGTCGATAGAGGGTTCGAACGAAGCTGGCGTACGCCCGCCGGTGATGTCGTTCATCAGTTCGTCGAGGGTGTAGCCCACCGCCAGCTTCGCCGCCACTTTGGCGATCGGGAAGCCCGTGGCTTTGGAAGCCAGCGCCGAAGAGCGCGACACGCGCGGGTTCATCTCGATGACGATCAGGCGACCGTTTTTCGGGTTTACCGCAAACTGCACGTTGGAGCCGCCGGTCTCTACGCCTATCTCACGCAGCACCGCCATCGAGGCGTTACGCATGATCTGGTATTCCTTATCGGTCAGCGTCTGAGCGGGGGCTACGGTGATGGAGTCGCCGGTGTGGATGCCCATCGCGTCGAAGTTTTCGATAGAGCAGACGATGATGCAGTTGTCGTTCTTATCGCGCACCACTTCCATCTCGTACTCTTTCCAGCCGATAAGCGATTCGTCAATCAGCAGCTCTTTGGTCGGAGAAAGATCGAGGCCGCGAGCACAAATTTCTTCAAACTCTTCGCGGTTATAAGCAATGCCGCCGCCGGTGCCGCCCATGGTGAAGGACGGACGGATGATGCACGGATAGCCGACATCAGCCGCAACCGCCAGCGCTTCTTCCATATTGTGGGCGATACCCGAGCGCGCGGTTTCCAGACCGATTTTCTTCATTGCCACGTCGAAACGGCGACGGTCTTCAGCTTTATCAATCGCATCGGCGGTGGCGCCAATCATGGTCACGCCGAACTCTTCCAGCACGCCCTGACGCTCCAGCTCCAGCGCGCAGTTGAGAGCCGTCTGGCCGCCCATGGTCGGCAGCACCGCGTCCGGGCGTTCTTTTTCGATAATCTTACGCACCACTTCCCAGTGGATCGGCTCAATGTAGGTTGCATCCGCCATTTCCGGGTCGGTCATAATGGTCGCCGGGTTAGAGTTCACCAGAATGACGCGGTACCCCTCTTCGCGCAGCGCTTTACACGCCTGGGCGCCGGAATAGTCGAATTCACAGGCCTGGCCGATAACAATCGGGCCTGCGCCAAGAATCAGGATGCTTTTAATGTCTGTACGTTTTGGCATGTTTCATTTTCTCCTGATTATTTGGCGGTCTTACGGTAGTGCGCAATTAAGTCAATGAAATGGTCAAACAGCGGCGCGGCATCATGCGGACCCGGGCTCGCTTCCGGGTGGCCCTGGAAGCTGAAAGCGGGTTTGTCGGTGCGGTGAATGCCCTGTAGCGTACCGTCGAACAGCGATTTGTGCGTCACGCGCAGGTTAGCGGGCAGCGTAGCTTCATCTACAGCGAAGCCGTGGTTCTGGGCCGTAATCATAACGCGGTTGTTGTCGATATCTTTTACCGGGTGGTTGCCGCCGTGATGGCCGAACTTCATCTTCACGGTTTTCGCGCCGCTTGCCAGCGCCAGCAGCTGGTGGCCGAGGCAGATGCCGAATACCGGCAGCTCGGTTTGCAGGAAATGCTCAATCGCTTCGATGGCGTAGTCGCACGGCGCCGGGTCGCCCGGGCCATTCGAAAGGAATACGCCGTCCGGGTTCATTTTCAGCACCTCTTCCGCAGAGGTTTTCGCCGGCACGACGGTCAAACGACAGCCGCGGTCAACCAGCATGCGCAGAATGTTGCGCTTCACGCCGTAGTCGTAAGCCACCACGTGATACGGGAGTTCTTCTTCTTTCTTCGCTTCCGGCAGCTCGCCTGAAAGCGTCCAGCTTCCCTGCGTCCAGCTGTAAGGTTCAGCCGTGCTGACTTCTTTCGCCAGGTCCATACCATTCAGCCCCGGGAACCCTTTTGCTTTTTCCAGCGCCAGGCGGGCGTCGAGATTATCGCCTGCGATGATGCAGCCGTTCTGCGCGCCTTTTTCACGCAGCAGGCGTGTCAGCTTACGGGTATCGATATCGGCAATCGCCACGATGTTATGGCGCTTAAGGTAAGAGGAAAGATCCTCGGTGTTGCGGTAGTTGCTGGCAATCAGCGGCAGGTCGCGAATCACAAGCCCCTGGGCATGCACCTGAGAGGATTCAGCATCGGCTTCGTTAGTGCCGACATTACCGATATGGGGATAAGTAAGAGTGACAATCTGGCGGGAGTAGGAAGGATCAGTGAGGATTTCTTGATAACCGGTCATTGAAGTATTGAAAACGACTTCCCCAACCGCCGAACCTGATGCCCCAATGGCCCGACCGTAAAATTGGGTCCCGTCTTCCAGAACCAACAGCGCTGACTTAATCAAAACGTCCTCCAGGGAATAAACAGTCAATTTATTTGCATATTAATTCAAATCGAGGTGATGAATCAATTGCAAAACAGCCTGCCTGACGAATTTTTGGCAAACGGCGGCATTCTAGAGAGAAGGCGGGGCAAAGTCTACTCTGAAGGTGATTTTTTCTGATATTTTTAGCGCTCTGGGATGAAATAAGCTTAAACAGCAACAAAACCTATGGAAAAGTCAGCAACGAAACCGTTTCGTTGCCACTGAAAAAAGAAAACAGGGTGGCCAGCATGAAAAAAGTGGACCACTTGGTCAAAATTTACAGAAAGGCAACAAAAATCACGGCCAAAATCATTATTTATGAGGGATTCATATAAAAAAAAGCATGTAACCAATAAAAAAACAAAAATAAAAAGGGCAATAAATTATTGCCCTGCCAATCAATTAGTTATGATTGTAATAACCACATCACGATGGGTAATTCTTTTTAAATACTGTTCAAATCCAGCACGTCACGCATATCAAAAAGTCCATTTTTATGACCTTTCAGCCAGATAGCGGAACGAACCGCTCCGTTGGCAAATGTCATCCGGCTTGATGCCTTATGCGTAATTTCAACGCGCTCGCCAATATCGGCAAACATAGCGGTGTGCTCGCCCACAATGTCGCCTGCGCGAACGGTAGCGAAGCCGATAGTGCCTGGCTCGCGCTCGCCGGTATAACCTTCACGCGCATAAACTGCGCAATCTTTAAGGTCTTTATCCAGCGCCTGGGCGATAGCTTCTCCCATCGCCAGCGCCGTGCCTGACGGCGCGTCCACTTTGTGGCGATGGTGCGCTTCAATGATCTCTATGTCGGTATAGTTACCCATCACCTTCGCGGCTTTCTCCAGCAGCTTAAGCATGACGTTAACCCCTACGCTAAAGTTAGCGGCAAAAACGACAGGGATAGTTTTCGCGGCTTCGCCGATGGCCTGTTTGCCGGCATCGTCAAAGCCCGTGGTGCCGATGACCATTCCTTTGCCATGCTGGCGACAAAAGGCCAGATGCGCCAGCGTGCCTTCCGGTCGGGTGAAATCGATAAAGACATCGAAATCGTTAACTACCGCTTCAGGGCTGCTTTGAATGATAACCCCTGACTTACCCACGCCCGCCAGCTCACCGGCATCGCTGCCGAGCAGCGATGAGCCTTCCCGCTCCAGCGCCGCGCCCAGCGCCACGCCTTCCATTTGCAGCGTAGCCTGGATCAACTGCCGCCCCATGCGGCCGCCCGCTCCGGCGATGGCGACGCGGATTTGTGCTTCTTGCATAGTTATACTCTTTATATGTTAAAAAATTGCTTACAAAACGTTCTCAGGGTAACCAGCCCGCAGGCGGGCCGCCAGCCGAAAACGCCCATAATTAGAAATTTATGACAAAACGAAGGGGATATCAGTAAAAGACATGAAAGGCGTAAGCTTTTCAGGGATAAGCATACGCCTGCAAAATAAGCGAACCGGTTTTAGCGGCGTGGTTTACTCTTCCAGCTGATAAGCCACTATCAGCTGGCCTTTTTTGATTTTCAGGCTGGTAAGCTTTACTTCGCCGAGTTCTGCAAGCGAAGCCACGTGCGTACCGCCGCAGCCATAAATGGGTAAATCGCCGAAGCGCACCTGGCGAAGCGTATCCTCAAAGGTTACCCGGCGCGGCAAATCGGCGGCAATCCAGGCTGCAATTTTGTCACTCAATGTTGAGATGTCTGGCGCAGCTGCGTCCTGCGCCGCGCTAAAGGTAATTTTACCTTCGCCAGGCCAGTGATGCGCTTTGACAGGACGCCAGCCCGCCTCTTCGCCGGCATAACCAACCAAATGTCCGGCCGAATGCCAGCGAGAGTGGCGCTTGCGCAGCGGGGCATCTATCTCAAGCCTGACTGTCTCTTCCGCTACAGGCTGCTCAAGAAAATGAATAACTTGCTCGCCTCGGTTCTCCAGGCGCACAACAGGAATGCCGTTAAGAGTCCCGCTGTCGGCAGGCTGTCCGCCGCCCTGCGGATGAAAAAGCGTGGCGTTAAGTTCCACTTCATATAAGCCGTCGCCGTTTGCCTCGCAGCGTAAGACCTGCGCTTCGCCGCTTATTGCATCGCTGGTGTAATAGCATCTTTCAATCATCGTTGTCCTCCCGTTTAGCCAGACAGTATATTGGTTAATCCCGGGAAGATAATCCCGTCACCTGACAATGAACCTTTGCACCCTACGCACAAATATGAACCTGACGCTTTTGCCTGAAATCGCCGCGTTTGTCATTGTGGTGGAAAGCGGCAGCTTTTCCGCCGCCGCCCGCAAGCTTGGCACCGCCCCCTCCTCCGTCAGCCGAAGTATTTCACGGCTGGAAAAGGAGCTTGGCGTGAAGCTGTTGCACCGCACTACCCGCAAGCTGCGCCTGAGCGACGCGGGCGCCGAAGTGCTGAAATCCGCCGCCGTAATGATGGATTCAGCGCGTCAGGTGCTTGCTCATGGGGCGGTCGGCCAGCAGGAGCCGCAAGGTACGCTTACCCTGAGCGTACCTAAAGCGGTAGGCCGTTTTGTTTTGCATCCGGTCATGCCGGAATTTCTGGCCCGCTACCCGCAAATCGACGTTCGCCTGAGGCTTGAAGACCGCTATATGGACCTGATTGACGACGGCGTCGACCTGGCGCTGCGGATTACCAACACCCCTTCGCCCGGTTTGCACGGTAAAGCGCTGATGCCGATTACCCATCTGTTGTGCGCCACGCCGCATTATCTGGCGCAGCACGGCGCGCCGCAGCATCCTCAGGATCTGCGTAATCACAGCTGTATCAGCCTTGGGGAAACGCCGGCAGATTCGCGATGGAAGTTTCGCCAGCACGGCAAAACGCTGGTCGTGCAGACGCATGGCCGCTATGCAGCGAACCATACCGGCGTGCGGCTGGACGCGGTAAAACAGCATCTGGGGATTGGCAGCCTGCCGCTGTTTACGGCGCGAGAAGCGCTAAAGCGCGGCGAAATTGTGCAGGTGCTGCCGGAGTGGGAATTCATCAGCGCTTACTCCGGCCAGCTCTGGCTGCTGTGGTCCGCAGGCCGCCAGCTTCCCGCTAAAATGCGCGCGATAATTGATTATCTCGCCGGTAAGCTGACCGTTCAGAGCCAGTAAACCCGCTCCGCTACGGAGCCAGCGCGAGCGTTTGCGCCACCCACTGCTGAAAGGCAGGCACGTCTATCTCCAGCGCCACCTGCGCGTTAGCGGGTTGATTTAACCGCCCTTCCAGGTCGACCACCGTTGCGCCGGAAGTGTATTCGCCCTGCGTTTCAACCGCCACGAAATAGGGCTTTAAAGTAAACATTTCAGGTTTAACCAGCCAGGCAATGGCGCAGAGGTCATGCATTCTCAGCCCGGTGGACAGGCTGCCGCTGCGGTAGTGGCTAAAGAGCGCATGCAGCATCGCGCCGGTGCGGTTCAGCGTGGGAAGCGCGGCGAGATATTCCGGCGTTAACATGGCCTTGTTTGTGACATCCAGCCCGCACATTATTATCTCCAGCCCGCTCTGGAAAACGCGCGCCGCCGCCTCCGGATCGATGGCGATATTAAACTCGGCGTTGGGGGTAAAGTTGCCGCGCCCGGCAGAGCCGCCCATCATCACCAGCCGTTTGATTCTGGTGACGCAGTCAGGGTAATGGGTCAGCAACAACGCGATATTCGTCAACGGACCGATAGTGACCAGAGTGACAGGCGTTTCGCTGGCTAAAAGGCAGTTATATATCGCCTGAAAAGCCGGAATGTCAGGCGCGAGGCGATCATGGGCGACAAAGTTATACCCTTCCATTCCGGACTCGCCATGCACACAGGCCGCGTCGCGCAGCGGGCGCACCAGAGGCGTGGCGGCGCCCTTCGCCAGCGGCACATCCTGTTGCCAGAAATGCAGCAGTTGCAACGCATTGCGGGTGGTTTTCTCCACGCTCACGTTACCGGCTACAGTGGTGATGAGCTGTAAATCAAGCGCAGGCGAAAAGAGTGCGGCGGCAAGCGCGACTGCATCGTCGATACCCGGGTCGGTATCCAGAATAATGGGCAAGCGGCTCATGATTTTCTCCATAAAAAAATGCCAGACGGGTTAAGCGTCTGGCATCTTCTCACAAACCGCGTTGGCGAAGATTAGTTAACTTCACGAACATCCATGCGCAGCTCTTTCGGCACTTCGAAAACAATGTTCTCTTCGCGGCCTTCCAGCGGCACCGCTTCGCCGCCGCCCAGCTCCTGAAGGCGGGCTATCACGTTCTGCACCAGGATATCGGGCGCAGAAGCGCCGGCGGTCACGCCAACGCATTTCGCCGCTGTTACCCAGGCTTCCTGAATGTCAGTGGCATCGTCAATCAGGAACGCCGCCTTGCCCATGCGCTGGGCCAGTTCGGCCAGGCGGTTAGAGTTGGAGGAGTTTTTCGACCCCACGACCAGCACCACGTCCGCTTGCTCAGCAAGCGCACGCACCGCTTCCTGGCGGTTGGTGGTGGCGTAGCAGATATCGTCTTTACGCGGTCCGACGATTTTCGGAAATTTTTGGCGCAGCGCGTCAATCACGTCGGAAGTATCGTCCACGGAGAGCGTGGTCTGGGTCATAAACGACAGCTTCGTCTCGTTTTTAACTTCCAGCTTCCAGACATCGTCCGGCGACTCAACAAGATACATGCCCCCTTCCGGGTTGCTGTACTGCCCCATTGTGCCTTCCACTTCGGGGTGACCGGCATGGCCTATCAGGATCGACTCTTCACCGCGACGGCTGGCGCGCGCCACTTCCATATGCACTTTGGTCACCAGCGGACAGGTGGCGTCGAAAACCGTTAAGTCGCGGCTTTTCGCTTCGTTACGTACCGCCTGGGAGACGCCATGCGCAGAGAAAATCAGGATAGCGCCGTCAGGCACTTCGCTTATCTGCTCAATAAAAATAGCGCCGCGCTCGCGCAGGCTATCCACCACGTAGCGGTTGTGCACTACTTCGTGGCGGACATAAATAGGCGCGCCGTAAATCGCCAGCGCGTTTTCAACAATACTGATTGCGCGGTCCACGCCCGCGCAAAAGCCGCGTGGGTTAGCCAACAGGATCTGCATCAGGCTCCTCCAGTACCGGATCGACTTCCAGCACTTCGATATCAAAATGGATAGTCTGCCCGGCGAGCGGGTGGTTAAAGTCAACGGTGATGGAATCCCCGTTTACCTCGCGGATAACGCCCGGCATTTCACTGCCATCCATAGCGGTAAATAACATAATCGCGCCGATTTCCGGCTCGCCCGCGTCGATAAAGTCGCGACGGGAGAAATACTGAATAAGGTCCGGGCTCGCCACGCCGAACGCCGCGTCTGGCTCCAGCGAAAACGCTTTTTTATCGCCAGCGCGCAGGCCCAGCAACTGTTGCTCAAGCCCCTCGGAGAGCGACGTATCGCCAAGGCGAAACAGCGCTGGCTTGCCGTTATTGCGCGTTGATTCCGCCGTGGAGCCATCTTCGAGTTTCAGCGTGAAATGCACCAGCACCGCGCTGTTGCTCTGTACAGAGTTAGTCATGCGTTACAGCCTTTTATGTGTAGCGGAGTTCTGCGTCTTTGTCTTTGCAAGGCGATTAAAAGTTGCCTGAAAAAGCGAAATGGCGGATTGCTCCGCCATTCGTCAAACAGGTCAGGCGCGGTCGGGCTGCTTTTTACCTGGCGAAGGTAAAAAACCCTCCAGCACCACCAGCGCCGCGCCAATACAGATGGCAGTATCGGCGAGGTTGAAGGTGGCGAAGTGCCAGTCGCCGACATAAAAATCGATCATGTCGACAACAAAGCCGTGCCAGAGGCGGTCAAACAGGTTGCCCAGCGCGCCGCCAATAATCAGCGCGTAAGCAATGTTATTCAGCTTCTGGCTCGCTTTAGCGCGGTACATCATCACCGCAAGCACCACGCAGATGCCGATGGCTATCCCGGCGAAAAACCAGCGCTGCCAGCCGCCTTTATCGGCGAGGAAACTAAAAGCGGCGCCATAGTTACGCGCATAATGCAGATTAAGCGAAGGGAACAGAGAAACCGTCTCCCCCAGCGCGAAGTGCTGGAGGATTAACGCTTTACTGCCCAGATCGATAATCAGCACGGCTACCACCAGCCAAAGCCAGCGTAGCCCGGTTGAGAAAATCGGTTTACTCATCAGGCAAACTTACGTTTTTCGCCGTCGCCGGCTACGTTGCTGACACAGCGACCGCAGATATCTGCGTGTTCCGCCACCTTGCCGATATCGTTGGTGTAATGCCAGCAGCGCGGGCATTTCTCACCTTCGGCTTTTGCGAGCGCGATTTTCAGACCTTTAAGCAGTTCGCTCTGCTGGGCATCTGCGCTCGCCTGCGCATAATCATCAACTTTCGCCTGCGAGGTCAACAGGACGAATCGTAATTCATCGCCCAGCGCCGTCAGCTTCGCCGCCAGTTCCGGCTCGGCAAACAGGGTAACCGCCGCTTCCAGCGAGCCGCCGATGCGTTTGTCGGCGCGCGCCTGTTCGATAACCTTGTTCACTTCGCCGCGCACTTTTAAAAGTTCATCCCAGAACGCGTCGTTCATCGCTTCGGTTTCCGCAAGGCCGAACAGACCGGTGTACCATTCGCCGGTGAAAACGTATTTCTCGCGATCGCCCGGCAGATAGCCCCAGATCTCGTCCGCCGTAAAGGACATGATCGGCGCCATCCAGCGCACCAGCGCTTCGGCTACGTGATAAAGCGCGGTCTGGCAACTACGACGCGCCACGCTATCGGCTTTTGCGGTGTACTGACGATCTTTGATGATATCAAGGTAGAACGACCCCATTTCGATGGAGCAGAAGCGCATCAGGCGCTGCACCACTTCGTGGAAGTCATACGCTTCGTATGCCTTGATGATCTCTTCCTGCGCGGCTTTTGCGCAGCCTACTGCCCAGCGGTCGAGCACCACCATCTCTTCCGGCTTCACCATATCTTTCGCCGGATCGAAACCGTTAAGGTTCGCCAGCAGGAAGCGCGCGGTGTTGCGGATGCGGCGATAGCTGTCGGCGGCGCGCTTGAGGATCTCGTCAGAAACCGCCATTTCGCCGGTGTAGTCGGTGGAAGCGACCCACAGACGCAGAATATCCGCGCCCAGCTTGTTCATCACATCCTGCGGGCTGACGGTGTTGCCAATAGATTTCGACATCTTGCGGCCCTGGCCGTCCACGGTGAAGCCGTGGGTCAATACCTGACGATACGGCGCTTTGCCTTTCATCGCGGTAGAGATCATCAGCGAAGACATAAACCAGCCGCGATGCTGGTCGGAGCCTTCCAGATACATATCCGCCGCATGGCCTGCGAATTCCGGGCGCACGTCAACGACGGAAGCGTGCGTAGAGCCGGAGTCAAACCAGACGTCGAGGGTATCCGGCACTTTCTCGTAGCTGTCGGCGTCGTCGCCCATGATGTCGCGCGGGTCCAGATCCCACCAGGCCTGAATGCCGTCTTCTTCCACGCGTTTCGCCACGTCTTCCATCAGTTCCTGGGTGCGCGGGTGCAGTTCTTGCGTCTCTTTATGGACGAACAGCGACATGGGCACGCCCCAGGTGCGCTGGCGAGAAATACACCAGTCCGGACGGTTAGCGACCATGGATTCAATGCGTGCCTGGCCCCAGTCCGGGATCCACTGCACGCCTTTGATCTCTTTCAGCGACTGCGCGCGCAGCCCTTTTTGATCCATGCTGATGAACCACTGCGGGGTGGCACGAAAGATGATCGGCGTTTTATGACGCCAGCAGTGCGGGTAGCTGTGCAGCATTTTTTCTACATGCAGCAACGCGCCCTTCTCGCGCAGCAGGTTAACGATAATATCGTTCGCTTTGAAAACGTTAACGCCATCCAGCGCCGGGTAAGTGCCTGGCAGGTAAGCGCCGTCCGGGCCGACCGGGTTGGCGATCTCCAGACCATATTTCTGGCTGATGGTGTAGTCGTCCGGGCCATGCCCGCCAGCGGTATGCACTGCGCCGGTGCCCGCATCAAGGGTAACGTGCTCGCCAAGGATGGCCGGCACGTCGAAATCCAGGAACGGATGTTTAAAGCGCAGCAGCTCCAGCTCCGCGCCTTTTGCTTCGCCAAGAACGGTATAATCGGTGATGCCTGCGCGCTTCATTACGCTTTCAAGCAAATCTTTCGCCACGATCAGCGCCTGGCCTTCAACTTGCACCAGCACATACTCGATCTCTGCATGCAGAGAGATAGCGCGGTTCGCCGGCAGCGTCCACGGGGTAGTGGTCCAGATAACCAGGGAAACCGGGCCGTTAACCTTCTGCGCGCCAAATTTGGCGGCGACGGCGCCAGCGTCTGATGCATTAAAGGTGACATCGATAGACGGAGACGTTTTGTCGTAATACTCCACTTCGGCTTCAGCCAGCGCAGAGCGACAGTCAACACACCAGTGTACCGGCTTCGCGCCTTTGTGCAGATGGCCGTTGCCGATGATTTTACCGAGGGCGCGGATGATGTTGGCTTCGGTTTTAAAATCCATGGTCAGGTACGGATGGGACCAGTCGCCCAGCACGCCCAGACGGATAAAGTCCTGACGCTGACCGTCTACCTGCTCGGCGGCATATTTACGGCACGCGGCGCGAAACTCAGCGGCAGAGACTTTCTCGCCCGGCTTGCCGATAAGCTGTTCAACTTTCAGCTCGATAGGCAGGCCATGGCAGTCCCAACCCGGCACATACGGCGAGTCAAAACCGGAAAGGCCTTTGGACTTCACGATGATATCTTTCAGAATCTTGTTTACCGAGTGACCAATATGAATGCTACCGTTCGCATAAGGAGGGCCATCATGCAGAATGAAGGTTTTCTTGCCCTTTTTCGCATTACGGATGATGCCGTACAGATCGTCATCATTCCAACGCGCCAGCATGCCCGGTTCGCGTTTGGCGAGATCGCCACGCATCGGGAACCCTGTTTCCGGCAAATTCAGGGTAGATTTATAGTCACTCATCAGATTCTCAGTTCCGTATTTCGGTGTGATAATTAGCCGATCAGGCGTTAAGCCGGTGTCGGTAGCCCAAAAAAGTCGCGGGCGGTGATTACATCTCTGGCGATTTGCGCTTTTAGCTCATCAAGCGAGGCAAACCGCTGCTCATTGCGTATTTTTTTACGCAGCACCACATCTATATGGCGTCCGTAGAGGTCCATTGCAACGTCCAGCAGATGAACTTCTAACTGCTGGCGCAAGCCAGCTACCGTTGGACGGGTGCCGATATTGGCGACGCCGGGCACGGGCTTATCGCCAAGCCCCGTCACTTCTACCGCGTAAACCCCTTTTACCGGGGTGACCTGACGGCGCAGCGGTATGTTCGCCGTAGGAAAACCGATTGTGCGCCCCAGCGCGTCGCCATGCACAACGCGGCCAGAGAGGGCGAACGGACGGCCCAGCAGCGTTTGCGCCTGCTCAAGGTTATCTTCCGCCAGCGCCTGACGCACCGCCGTGCTGCTGATGCGTAAACCATCCTGGCAAAAGCTCTGCGTGCTGGTGACTTCAAAGCCATATTCGCGCGCAGCCTTTTGTAATAACAAGAAATCGCCCTGGCGACCAGCGCCGAAGCGGAAATCGTCGCCAATGGCGAGAAAACGCACGCCCAGACGCTTAATCAGAAGTTCATTGACAAAGCTTTGCGCGGTCAATGCCGCGAAACGCCGATCAAAGCGCACGCAGAGCACGTAGTCGACTCCGCATTGCGCCAGATAGCGAAGCTTTTCACGCAGACGCGTCAGCCGGGCGGGCGCTTTGTCAGCGGCAAAGAGTTCCAGCGGCTGCGGTTCGAAAATCATCACCATGACCGGAAGATGGCGCTTGCGCCCCTCTTCGCATAGCCCGTTAAGCAATGCTTGATGGCCACGGTGAACGCCATCGAAATTACCGATGGTAAGGACACAGCCGTAGTGTTCAGGCGTGAGATTATGTATGCCGCGTATCAGCTTCATGACAGGCTCAGGACAGTGAAAATCGTCGGATTATACCTTGTACAGCGCCCAAGGTTAACCGGCGATTGGCGCCCCAGGGCAGAAAGCAACGGGGTTTTCCTGATATAACACTGAGATTTGCAAGAAACATGGCCTGCGGGCGCGAATTTTGTCCGATAAAGACTGTATTCAGAGCAGGCAAGCTGGTAGAATCTTGCGCCATCACTACGTAACGAGCGTCGTCATAGCAAACGGCGCTTATTTGCACAAATCCATTGACAAAAGAAGGCTAACGGGGCATATTCCTCGGCCTTTGAATTGTCCACATAGATCATATTTGGGAGTTGGACCTTGGCTAATATCAAATCAGCTAAGAAGCGTGCCGTTCAGTCTGAAAAGGCCCGTAAGCACAACGCAAGCCGTCGCTCTATGATGCGTACTTTCATCAAGAAAGTATACGCGGCGATTGCAGCAGGCGATAAAGAAGCTGCACAGAAAGCATTTAACGAAATGCAACCGATCGTGGACCGTCAGGCCAGCAAAGGTCTGATCCACAAAAACAAAGCAGCGCGTCATAAAGCTAACCTGACTGCGCAGATCAACAAACTGGCTTAATCGCCCGTTGGTTGTTGCTTGTTAAAAAAACCCGCATCAAGCGGGTTTTTTTATGTCTGCTGTTTACTCTTCAGGGTGGCTAAATAACGCTGAATAGTTCTTATTGCAGATGCGCTGCACCGCCGGGTGCTGAATCATACGCTCAGCAAATATCGCGTGGTATTCTTCCATAACGTTATCTATCCGTCCGATTTCAACAATATTGCCATTGCGATAGAAATCCTGCGCGTAGAGCGTCGGCGCGACAAAAATGGCGTTATGCGCCGCGCCGAACGCTTTCATTAATGCCGCATCATCGAACTCGCCCAAAATTTCCACCTTCAGCCCCTGAGAGTTTATCCAGTTAAGCAGCTTACGCCCGAGCATAGAGCGGCGGCCAGGAATGAGCAGGCGACGCTCCTCCAGGCATTCGGGAAACGGCTTTTCCGGCAACGGATTCTGGCACCAGAAGCTAATGCCGCACTCGCCGAGTTTTACGGAAAAGAGCCCTTCCTGCTGGGTGGAATCGATAGGACAATCTGAAATGATCATATCCAGCTTATGCTGACTGAGTTGCTCAAGCAGCATTTCATGCGTGGATTCAAAACAGCGCAGATGGATTTGTTCATTTTCCACCACGACAGCTTCGAGAATACCGCCTACCAGATTTTTGGACAGCGCATCCGCCACGCCGACATCAAACAGCAAATGCGACTCCTTGCGGTAGTTCACGATATCCAGCATCTCCTGGCTTAATGTGAACATGCGGTCAGCATAGCGAAAAACCAGTTGCCCCAATTCGCTAGGCTCAAGCCCTCGCCCCTTGCGCTTGAACAGTTTTCCCTGAAGGCGTTCTTCCAGCGCTTTAATCTGGCCGGTTATGGTCTGGGGCGTGAGATAAAGCGCCTCAGCTGCGCCGACTACAGAGCCTTCTTTGTAAACATGCCAGAAGTAGTACAAGTGGTTGTAATTGATATGCGACATAGCTTTTCGCTCCCTGATGTTAAATGGTCGAAAAAGCGCTCTCCCCCCTGGAGAGCGCCGCGCTTAAATCAGGCCCGACGTGGCGCCTTGAAACCGATCCGCAGCAGGCCATAACCTGTTACCGCCGCCAGTAATGAACCAATCAGGATCCCCAGCTTCGCCCACTTAATGAGGGAAGGATCCACCTCTCCAAACGCCAGCGTGGAGATGAAAATCGACATAGTAAAACCAATACCGCAGAGTACGCCTACCGCCATGATTTGCCGGAATGTCGCCTCTTGCGGCAGCGTCGCCAGTTTGAGTTTCAACGCCAGCCAGCAGAAAAGACCTATCCCCAGCGGCTTACCGATAAACAGGCCGGCAATAACGCCAAGCGGCAGCAACGAAGCCAGCCCTGCCAGCGTTACGCCATCCAGCGATACGCCTGCGTTCGCAAAAGCAAAAAGCGGCAGGATCAGAAACGCGACCCAGGGATGCAGCACATGTTCCAGCGCTTTTGCCGGAGACTTGCCGCCCTGCTCTTTTAGCGGGATAAAAAAGCCAATAACCACGCCAGCAAGCGTTGCATGCACCCCTGACTTCAACACCGCCGTCCACAGCACCAGACCGACCAGAATATACATGCCCGTGCGGCGTATATTGCAGGCGTTCATTAATGCCAGCACCGCAATGGCGCCAGCCGCGATCATCAGTGAAAGCAGCGAAAGCTCATGGGTGTAAAACAAGGCAATAATAATAATCGCGCCCAGATCATCGATAATCGCCAGCGCCATCAGAAAGACCTTCAGCGAAGGCGGTACGCGATTTCCCAGCAACGCCAGTACGCCCAGTGCGAAGGCGATATCCGTTGCCGCGGGAATGGCCCAACCTTCCCGCGTAACGGGATCCTGGAAATTAAACGCCAGATAAAGCACCGCCGGGATAATCATGCCTCCCAGCGCGGCAATTACCGGAAAAGAAGCCTGACGCAGGCTGGCCAGCGACCCCTGCCGCAATTCGCGCTTCACTTCCAGCCCAATCAGCAGGAAGAAAACGGCCATTAGCGCGTCGTTTATCCACAACAGGAGATTTTTGTTTATCTCCAGTGAACCGATCCGCAGCTCAACAGGCGTATCCAGAAACGACTGGTAAGCCATGCTGGTGGCACCAAGGTTCGCCAGTATCATCGCCAGCGAAGCCGCGATGATCAGAATAATCCCGCCGCTCGCATCATTGGTCATAAATCGCTTAACTGCTGCAATCATTTTTAAGCCTGCACTTTTATAGAATATTTGTATAAAACAAAGCCTATCGTGCAAGACTGCTCGTTAAAAGCAGATTATATCAGCTTATCCTATCGGTTTTTTCGCATAAAAAGTATCAAAACGCAATTAATTAGCGAGCTAATTATAGCATGGTAAATTTGACGCTTTGATTATTAAAGGGTTTCTCTGCCAACCAGACGGCTTCGCCTTAAATAGAATTTCCTGAAAAGTTCGTTCCGTTCTGACAGCCATAAAAAAACCCGAGCCCTGCAAAGGACTCGGGTTTTAAAAACATCCCGTAATTAGCGAGTCAGGTCGTCAAAAAACTTTTTCACGCCATCAAAGAAGCTCTTTGAACGTGGGCTGTTTTTCTCGCCCGTTGGGCCACCGAAGCTTTCCTGAAGCTCCTGCAACAGCTGTTTCTGACGCTCGTTCAGGCCCACCGGCGTTTCCACAACGACACGGCAAAGCAGATCGCCCTGCGCGCCGCCACGAACCGATTTAACGCCTTTCCCGCGCATGCGGAACAGCTTGCCGGTTTGCGTTTCGCTCGGCACTTTGAGCATGACGCGGCCATCCAGCGTCGGCACTTCAATTTCACCGCCCAGCGCCGCCATGGCGAAGTTAATTGGCACTTCGCAATAGAGGTTGTTACCTTCGCGCTCGAAGATCGGGTGCTGTTTAACCTGTACCTGAACGTACAGATCGCCTGCCGGCGCGCCATGTTCGCCCGCTTCGCCTTCGCCTGCCAGACGAATACGGTCGCCGGTATCGACGCCTGCCGGGATTTTAACGGACAGGGTTTTGGATTTCTCTACGCGACCGTGACCATGGCATTTGGTGCAGGGATCTTTAATCAGCGTACCGCGACCCGAACAATGCGGACAGGTCTGCTGTACGGCAAAAAAGCCCTGGCGCATCTGCACCTGACCGGAACCATGACAGGTTGGGCAGGTCTGCGGCTGCGTGCCTGGTTTCGCACCGTTGCCGTGGCAAACATCGCACTCTTCAAGCGTAGGTATGCGAATCTCTTTCGTTACGCCGCGAACCGCTTCTTCCAGCGTTAATTCCATGTTGTAGCGCAGGTCGGCGCCGCGCGCCGCGCGTCGGCCACGTCCGCCGCCAAAAATATCGCCGAAAACATCGCCGAAGATATCGCTGAAATCTGCACCGCCGCCGAAACCGCCGTTAAAGCCGCCGCCCATGCCGCCCTGTTCAAAAGCCGCGTGGCCGTACTGATCGTAAGCCGCGCGTTTTTGCGCGTCGGTCAGCACTTCATAAGCTTCTTTAATTTCTTTAAATTTGGCTTCCGCTTCTTTGTCACCCTGATTGCGGTCCGGGTGATATTTCATGGCAAGGCGCTTATAGGCCTTTTTGATTTCACGCTCTTCCGCCGTTTTCGGAACGCCTAAAATCTCGTAATAGTCTGTCTTCGCCATTTTGGTTTTCTGCCCTTAACATGCGAGCACGGGCGTGGAGATGACTCCTACGCCCGTGCTGGATTATCTACCCTGCATCAGGGCGATTATTTCTTATCTTTTACTTCTTCGAACTCAGCGTCGACAACATCGTCATCTTTCGCGTTGTTTGCAGAAGCGTCAGCGCCGCCTGCCTGCTGCTGGGCGTGCTGCTGCTGAGCAATTTCCATCAGCTTCTGGGAAACCTGCGCCAGCGCCTGCATTTTCGCTTCGATATCTGCTTTGTCTTCGCCTTTCAGAGAGCCTTCCAGCGCGCTCAATGCAGATTCAATCGCGGTTTTGTCGTCAGCCGGCAGCTTGTCGCCTGCTTCTTCCACCTGCTTACGGGTGCTATGCACCAGGTGATCCGCCTGGTTGCGCGTCTGCACCAGCTCTTCGAATTTACGGTCAGCTTCAGCGTTAGCTTCCGCTTCGCGCACCATTTTCTGGATCTCTTCCTCGTTCAGACCGGAAGAGGCCTTGATGGTGATCTTCTGCTCGCGGTTGGTGTTTTTGTCCTTGGCGGAAACATGCAGAATACCGTCGGCGTCGATGTCGAAGGTTACTTCGATCTGCGGCATGCCGCGCGGCGCCGGGTTAATGCCATCCAGGTTGAACTGGCCCAGCGATTTGTTATCGGCAGCGCGTTTACGCTCGCCTTGCAGCACATGAATAGTTACCGCAGACTGGTTGTCTTCCGCCGTAGAGAACACCTGGCTGTGCTTGGTCGGAATGGTGGTGTTTTTGGTGATGAGCGCAGTCATCACGCCACCCATGGTTTCGATACCAAGAGACAGCGGGGTTACGTCGAGCAGCAGAACGTCTTTCACGTCGCCGGTCAATACGCCGCCCTGTACTGCTGCGCCGATAGCTACAGCTTCGTCCGGGTTAACGTCTTTACGCGGCTCTTTACCAAAGAACTCAGCCACTTTCTTCTGCACCATCGGCATACGGGTCTGACCGCCGACCAGGATCACGTCCTGCACGTCGGATACGGACAGGCCAGCATCCTGGAGCGCCACTTTCAGCGGCTCGATGGAACGGTTCACCAGGTCTTCGACCAGGCTTTCCAGTTTCGCGCGAGTCACTTTGATGTTCATGTGTTTCGGACCGGTCGCGTCTGCGGTGATGTACGGCAGGTTCACGTCGGTCTGCTGAGCGGAAGAAAGCTCGATCTTCGCTTTTTCAGCCGCTTCTTTCAGACGCTGCATCGCCAGCGGGTCGTTACGCAGGTCAATGCCCTGGTCTTTCTTGAACTCTTCTACCAGATAGTTGATCAGACGGCTGTCGAAGTCTTCGCCGCCCAGGTGAGTATCACCGTTGGTCGCCAGCACTTCGAAGGTTTTTTCGCCGTCGACTTCGTCGATTTCGATGATAGAGATATCGAACGTACCGCCGCCCAGGTCGTATACCGCGATGGTGCGGTTGCCTGTCTCTTTATCCAGACCGTAAGCCAGCGCTGCCGCTGTCGGTTCGTTGATAATACGTTTAACTTCCAGGCCTGCAATGCGGCCAGCATCTTTGGTCGCCTGACGCTGCGCGTCGTTGAAGTACGCCGGTACGGTGATAACCGCTTCAGTTACCGCTTCGCCCAGATAGTCTTCCGCGGTTTTCTTCATTTTTTTCAGCACTTCAGCGGAAATCTGCGGCGGCGCCATTTTCTGGCCTTTAACGTCCAGCCATGCATCGCCGTTATCAGCCGCGATGATTTTGTACGGCATGATAGACACGTCGCGCTGCACTTCTTCGTCCTGGAAGCGGCGGCCGATCAGGCGCTTGATTGCAAACAGGGTATTCTGCGGGTTCGTCACTGCCTGACGTTTAGCCGGCTGACCAACCAGAGTTTCACCATCCTGGGTATATGCAATGATAGAAGGCGTGGTGCGATCGCCCTCGGCGTTCTCCAGCACGCGTGCCTGAGTCCCGTCCATAATCGCTACACAAGAGTTGGTAGTACCCAGGTCGATACCAATAATTTTACCCATCTAAACGTCTCCACTAAAAATTCGGTCAATATGTGGTGTGAACCTGTTATGCGGGCGAAACCTGCGGTTTCAACTGCCCAAATCATCATTTTTTTCAGGTTCACCCTTTTCGGTTAACCAGAAGATGGGGTCGCATCATGGGGCATCAAGGGGGACGGCAGAAAAAATTTTTCTTTTCACCCTGCTCAGATCATAGACGGCGAATATTTCCACGATTATGATGCCGCGCCCCGCTGACAGAGACCTGGCGGCGGGTCTGCTTATCTTAAATTTTTTACTTATTTTCTGAGGGTTTATGGGCAACACTTCGTTGGCTAATCCGGCTCCTCTGGGCCTTATGGGCTTTGGTATGACTACCATTCTGCTCAATCTGCATAATATCGGCCTGTTCCCGCTGGATGGCATTATCCTGGCGATGGGAATTTTTTACGGCGGCATCGCGCAAATCTTTGCCGGTCTGCTGGAATATAAAAAAGGCAACACCTTTGGTTTAACCGCTTTTACCTCCTATGGCTCCTTCTGGCTGACGCTGGTCGCGATTCTGCTGTTGCCGAAGTTCGGCCTGGCGGACGCGGCGAACGGCCACTTTTTGGGCGTCTACCTTGGCGTCTGGGGCGTGTTTACCCTGTTTATGTTCTTCGGCACGCTGCAAGGCGCTCGCGTATTGCAGTTTGTGTTCCTGAGCCTGACCGTGCTTTTCGCGCTGCTGGCGGCAGGCCATTTGCTGGATAACGAAGGCATTGTTCGTGTAGCGGGCTGGATTGGTCTGGTGTGCGGCGCCAGCGCTATCTACCTGGCGATGGGCGAAGTGCTGAACGAACAGTATGGACGCACCGTGCTGCCGATTGGCGAGCGTCGCGAGGCGACAACCGCCGCCGTTAACGCTTTAGCGTAAGTAAGACAAAAGGCCCACAATAGTGGGCCTTTTTATTACGCAGCCTCGCCTCAGGGATGCGCAGGCGAGCGTTTAGTCAGGCTGTCCGGCTTCTCTTTCTCCTGGCGCAGCCAGAAACCCACCCCCAGCCCCAGCAATGCCAGCGCCAACACGTACCAGGCAGGCGCCATTGGGGATACGTTCATCAGCAGCGTCACCAGAATCGGCGTCAGCCCGCCAAAAATGGCATACGCGACGTTATAAGAGAATGAAATGCCGGTAAAACGCACTTCCGCCGGAAAAGCGCGCACCATCACATAAGGCACCGCGCCGACAACGCCAACGCTAAAACCTGCCAGCCCATAAAGCGGGAAGAGATAATCCGGGTTGCCAGCGGTGAGATGATAGAAAAGCCAGCTGCATACGGCCAGCAGCAGACTGCCGCCAATAAAGGTTTTGCTGGCGCCCACCCGGTCCACTAGCGCGCCTGCCGCAAGGCAGCCCAGCGTTAACATAACGGTAGCGATGCTGTTGGCTTGTAGGGTTAAGGCAGGCGCAATGCCCAATTGCTTTTGCAGCCAGGTGGGGGACATCAAAATCACGACCACAATGCCCGCCGACAGCAGCCAGGTCAGCAGCATGGAAACCACCACCGCCTTTCTGTGATTCATCACGACCGACTTAAGCGGCAACTCTTCCGCCAGCGCTTTACGCTGCTGCATCTCAATAAAGACGGGCGTTTCCTGCAACCAGCGGCGCAGGTACATCGCGACCAGGCCAAACGCGCCGCCCAGCAGGAAAGGAATACGCCAGCCGCCATTGTGGATGGTCTGGGGACTCATGCTGGTGTTAATCAGCGTAGCGACCACCGAGCCGAGCAAAATGCCGACGGTTAAACCGGCTGTCAGCGTGCCGCAGGCAATGCCGATGCGCTTTGCCGGCACATGCTCCGCCACAAAAACCCAGGCGCCAGGAACTTCGCCACCGATCGCCGCGCCCTGTAAAACGCGCATCAAAAGCAATAATAACGGCGCTGCAATCCCTAACGAGGCATAAGTCGGCAGTAAGCCGATAGCAAGCGTAGGCACCGCCATGAGCAAGATGCTGAGCGTAAACATCTTCTTGCGCCCTACCAGGTCGCCAAAATGCGCCATCACAATGCCGCCCAGCGGCCGCGCCAGGTAGCCTGCGGCGAAAATGCCGAAGGTTTGCACCTGACGCAGCCATTCAGGAATATCCGCCGGGAAAAAGAGTTCGCCTACTACGGCGGCGAAGAAAACAAAAATAATGAAATCATAAAATTCCAGCGCGCCGCCAAGGGCGGCGAGCGTCAGGGTTTTATAATCCTGTCGGGCGAGAGGTCGCGTGTGTTCAGACATAAAAAGCCGCTTGTAAAGAGATGAGTTAGAATTAATTCACGGCGAGACCGTAAACCTATCCTTACTATAACGGCAGAATAACTTCACGCCAGAGTTAACTGGCGTTTATCTTATAATCTAAAAATAATCAGGATTTAATGTCACGAATAGCGCTTTTGGGACGAAAAGCCGCTACGACCTGCGGATCGGTTTCAACGTAAGGCCCGTCCAGCAACTGGATGCAATAGGGCACGCTGGCGAATATTCCCGGCACGATCGTTTCGCCGCTTTCCTGCTTCAACCCTTCAAGAGTCTCTTTTATCGATTTCGGCTGGCCGGGAAGATTAAGAATCAATGCCTGTTTACGAATTACGCCAACCTGGCGGGAAAGGATCGCGGTCGGCACAAAACGCAGGCTTATCTGGCGCATCTGCTCGCCAAAACCCGGCATTTCGCGGTCAGCGACAGCAAGCGTGGCGTCGGGCGTTACGTCACGCCGCGCAGGGCCGGTGCCCCCGGTCGTCAGCACCAGATGGCAGCCCATTTCATCCACTAGCTCACACAAGGTTTGCTCAATAAGCGGTTGCTCGTCGGGGATAAGCCGCGTTTCGATAACAAACGGGGTGGTAAGCGCCTGCGCCAGCCACGCCTGTAAGGCGGGAATGCCTTTATCCTGGTAAACGCCGCTGGAAGCGCGGTCAGAGATGGAAACTAAGCCGATGCGTAACGTGTTCATATCAATTCCGAAAAGAGATGCAGTTTACGAAATGATACACGCGAGCGGGGTAAAGCGGGAAGAAACGTGGCCGGAATGACCGGCCACGGCGGGCATTACAGCAGTGCTTCGACCATTTTTTCCAGTTTTTCCTGGTCAACGGCGAACTTGCGGATACCGTCCGCCAGCTTATCTACCGCCATCGGATCCTGGTTATGCTGCCACAGGAACTCAGACTCGGTGATGCGCTCCGGACGCGCTTTTACGTCGCCAGAATAAGAAAGCTTACGCTCTACCGCGCCTTCGCTTTCCGCCAGCTCTTTAAGCAGCGCCGGGGCGATGGTCAGACGGTCGCAGCCCGCCAGCTCAAGGATTTCGCCAGCGTTACGGAAGCTTGCGCCCATCACTACAGTTTCATAACCGTGCTGCTTGTAGTACTGGTAGATCTCGCTTACGGAAACCACGCCTGGATCTTCATGCGGCGCATACTCTTTTTTATCCGTGTTGGCTTTGTACCAGTCGAGGATACGGCCAACGAACGGAGAGATCAGGAATACGCCAGCTTCAGCGCAAGCGCGCGCCTGGGCGAAGGAAAAGAGCAGCGTCAGGTTGCAGTTGATGCCTTCTTTTTCCAGCTGCTCCGCCGCGCGGATGCCCTGCCAGGTTGACGCCAGCTTGATCAGGATGCGGTCATTGCTGATGCCCGCATCGTTATAGAGCTTAATCAGACGCTTAGCTTTGGCGATGCTGCCTTCGGTGTCGTAAGAAAGACGCGCATCCACTTCGGTGGAAATACGGCCCGGGATCAGCTTGAGAATTTCCAGACCGATATTCACCGCCAGCTTGTCGGTTGCGTCAACAACCTGCTGAGCGCGATCGTTGCTCTGGCTTTTTGCCCAGGTCACGGCGTCATCAATCAGCTTGCGGTACTCAGGAATTTGCGCGGCGTTAAGGATCAGAGAAGGGTTGGTGGTGGCATCCTGCGGCTGATACAGCTTCATTGCCGCGATGTCTCCAGTGTCAGCCACTACGGTGGTGAACTGACGAAGGGAGGTCAATTTATCCGTCATGATAATGTTTCTCTTAAAACTTCGTGTTAGGGAGATGTAACCGGCCTGCGCTGATGATAACACGAGACACTTTCAGCGCAACCGGAGCAAGCGCTCACAGCCCCTGTGGTAAACTGCGTCGGCCTGTTACATGCAATATCCGGCAAAACAGAAGAACGGCACGCCAGCGCAGGACGATGCCAGACGGCGGCAAGAGGGAAACACATGTCAGACTTTCTTTATTTTATCAGCGAGATATTGTGGGGATCGGTGATGATTTACCTGCTGCTCGGCGCGGGTATCTGGTTTACCTGGCGCACTGGCGGCATTCAGTTCCGTTACCTTCGCCATTTCGCTAAAAGCCTGCGCAAAAGCGTAACGCCCGCCAATGACGGGCTGACCTCTTTTCAGGCGCTGTGCACAAGCCTCGCCGCCCGCGTCAGCGGCGGCAATATTGCCGGCGTGGCGATAGCCATTACGGCAGGCGGACCGGGCGCGGTGTTCTGGATGTGGGTCGCCGCGCTTGTGGGCATGGCGACCTCTTTTGCGGAATGTTCGCTGGCGCAACTCTATAAATCGCGTGATGAAAACGGACGCTTTCACGGCGGTCCCGCCTGGTACATGGAGCGCGGCCTCGGCATGCGCTGGATGGGCGTTTTGTTTTCCGTTTTCCTGCTGATGGCGTTTGGTCTGGTCTTTAATGCCCTACAGGCTAACTCGCTTTCCCTTGCTCTGCACCAGGCGTTTCATCTTCCTAAATGGCTCATCGCTGCGCTGATGGCGGTCGCCACGCTGCTGGTGATCCGACGCGGCATGAAGGGCGTCGCCCGTTTTTCGCAATGGATCGTACCGGCGGCGGCAGGCGCCTGGGTGCTGACGGCGGCCATCGTCGTGCTGTTGAATCTGCCGCGCCTGCCTGAGGTCATGACGCTCATTTTTAAAAGCGCATTCGGCTGGCATGAAGCGGCGTCCGGCACGCTCGCCTGGACCATGAGCCAGGCGATAACCAGCGGCTTCCAACGCAGCATGTTTTCTAACCAGGCGGGCATGGGCTCCACGCCGAATGCCGCCGCCGCGGCAGCTTCATGGCCGCCCCACCCTGCCGCCCAAGGCATTGTTCAGATGATTGGCGTATTTATTGATACTGTGATTATTTGTTCCGCCACCGCGGCTATTTTATTGCTCTCCGGCGTGCAGGACTACAATGACGCATCCGTTAATGGCGTCACGCTGACGCAGCAGGCGCTCTCGACGCTTGCAGGGAACTGGGCGTCCGGTTATATCGCTATCATCCTGGCGTTTTTCGCCTTTACCTCAATAGTGGCGAATTACGCTTATGCCGAAAATAATCTGCGGTTCCTGACACGCAGCACGTTGCGCCATCAGCCGCTGCTTCGCGCAGGCACGCTGGCGATGGTGATCTTCGGCGTTTTCGCCGCGCTGCCTACCCTCTGGCAACTGGCGGATATCGCTATGGCTTTGCTGGCCATGACCAATCTTATTGCCCTTCTATTGCTCTCGCCTGTGGTGAAGCTGATTGCCGATGATTATCTTCGCCAGCGCAAGCTTGGCGTAAAGCCCGTGTTCGACGTTACTCGCTATCCCGAAATTGAAAGACAGCTGACGGCGGATAGCTGGAAGGATCTTCCCCGGGAGTAAAGGGGGTTTTAATCGCACCGATTGGTCACTCCGCCGCTGATTTTTGGTAAAGTTCCGGGAAATATTGAGAAGGAAAAGAGATGCTGATTCTTATTTCACCCGCCAAAACGCTGGATTATCAAAGCCCGCTCGCTACACAGCGCTTTACGCAGCCGGAACTGCTTGATCACTCACAGCAACTGATTGATGTGGCACGCCGCCTCTCGGATGAAGAAATTGCGGATCTGATGAGCATCAGCAGCAAACTCGCCGCGCTTAACGCCACCCGCTTCCATGACTGGCACCCCGACTTCTCGCCGCAAAACGCCCGCCAGGCGATCCTCGCCTTCAAGGGCGATGTTTATACCGGGCTTGAGGCGCAAACCTTCAGCGAAGAAGATTTTGATTTCGCGCAGCAGCACCTGCGCATGCTTTCCGGCCTTTACGGCGTGCTGCGCCCGCTCGACCTGATGCAACCGTACCGCCTGGAAATGGGAACCCGCCTGGAAAACGCCAAAGGCAAAGACCTGTACAGCTTCTGGGGGGAAACCATTACCCATAAGCTTAACGAAGCGATTGCTGCGCAAGGCGACAACATCGTTATTAATCTGGCTTCCGATGAATATTTTAAAGCGGTCAAGCCTGGCAAACTGAACGCGGAAATCATCAAGCCCGTTTTCCTGGATGAGAAAAACGGTAAATTCAAAGTGATTAGCTTTTACGCCAAAAAAGCGCGCGGGCTAATGAGCCGCTTCATTATTGAAAAACGCCTGACGAAACCAGAGCAACTGGTCGACTTTAACAGCGAAGGGTATTTCTTCGACGAAGCGGCGTCCGGGCCAACGGAATTTGTCTTTAAGCGACACGAGCAATAACAAAACGCCAGCTTACGCTGGCGTTTTTTATTAACGATGATGGCGGCCATGGTCGTCTCGGCCCTCAAAATGCGGGCCTGGTCGATGGTCACGACCGTGCGGCTGCCAGTGTTTGTCGCGCCATTCATAGTGTTTATTCCACCATGCGCGGTCGCGCCAGTGACCGCCGTCCCAGTAGTTACCATGATGGTCCTGGTCGCCTATTTGCAGTTTTACGGCAGGCAACAGGGTGATTTCGGCAGCCTGCAACGTTAACGGAGCCACCATCAGCATGGATAACGCCAGAATTATTGGTTTCAACATAGGTTACTCCTCACATCATCATTGCCCTGAATGGGTCGATGAGGAGAGCTTATGCTGAACTCGCCTGTCGCGTTAGTCTCTGCAATCCTAATTGCTAAGTTACCGCATCTATTGGGAATTTCTGCTTTTTTCCTGCCAGATTTCTGCTGATTTCCTTCACAATTGCCGGTCAAAAAAACAAAAAAAGGAGAGGACTGGCCTCTCCCTGAAAGCTACTGCGCTTTGCTCATCATCAGCTCGCGCAGCGCGGCGAAATCCGCCGGCAGGTTATGCGAAAGCAATTCCTTGTCCGCGCGCTCCGCCAGCGCCTGCGGCAGGGTCAGCGGCTCGCCAAGGACTTCCTCCACGCTCTCGCGGAATTTCGCCGGATGCGCGGTGCCCAGGAACAACCCATATTCGCCCGGATGCAGCTGATCACGCAGCGCGCGGTAAGCCACTGCCGCGTGCGGCTCTGATATGTACCCTTTTGATTTCAGCTCGCGCATGGTCGCTTTCGTGGTGTCATCGTCGATTGCCGCCACGCCCAGCTCTTTCAGGCGCCAGTTTTTACGGCGGAACAGCTCTTCCACGCGCGGCCAGTTATTCGGCTGGCTGACGTCCATGGCGTTGGAAAGGGTGGCGACGGTGAGGTTCGGCGACCAGTCGCCGTTTTGCAAAAAGCGCGGCACCGTATCGTTGGCGTTGGTGGCGGCGATAAAGCGTTTTACCGGCAGCCCCAGCGCTTTAGCGAGCAGGCCCGCCGTTAAGTCGCCAAAGTTGCCGCTCGGCACAGAAACAACCAGCTGATTACGCGCTTCCTGCGGCAGCTGCGCCACCGCCTCGAAGTAATAGCAAATTTGCGCCAGCAGGCGGCTGATGTTGATGGAGTTCGCTGAGTTCAGTCCAAGCTTCTGCTTCAGTTCTTCATCGTCAAAAGCCTGCTTGACCAGCGCCTGGCAGGCGTCGAAATCACCGTCGATAGCCACGGTTTCGATGTTGCCGCCAAGCGTACAAAAGAGCTTCTCCTGCAACGGGCTGATTTTGCCGCGCGGGTAGAGAATGACAACGCGGACGTTTTTCAGGCCATAGAAAGCGTGAGCCACCGCCGCGCCGGTATCGCCCGACGTTGCTGTCAGAATCGTCACCGGCTTGTCGCCGCTGATATGGGTGAGCATTTGCGCCATAAAGCGCCCGCCGAAATCTTTAAAGGCCAGTGTCGGGCCATGGAACAACTCGAGGCAACCGACATCCTCTTCAACCTGCTTCACCGGCGCCGGGAAGGTAAACGCCTTGCGCACACGCTCTTCCAGTATTTCCGGCGGAATTTCGTCGCCGATAAAAGCGGAAAGAATTTTGCTGCTGCGCTCAATGAAATCGAGCTCCAGCATGGCGTCGATATCCGTCAGGCTGAATTCCGGCAGGTCATGAGGAAAAAAGAGTCCCTGCTGTTTGCCAAGGCCCTGCGTGACGGCCTGCGCGAAGGAGACCTGCTCGTTATGATCTTTAAGGTTATAGAGTTTCATGTGTTATCCCAGTACTCGTGCGCCCGCCGTGTCGAGACGGCAAATATGTACAAAGCCTTCCTGATTTTGCAGGTAATGCTGGCCCAGCCAGTCAGCTACGCGCTGCGCGGTTTCAGGTTTATCGCAGACCGCGAAAAGCGTCGGCCCGGAGCCGGAAATGCCGCACGCCAGCGCGCCGGTTTCCATCGCCGCCTGCCGCGCTTCGCCAAAGCCTGGCAACAGCTTTGTGCGGTACGGCTCGGCAATAACGTCCTGCATCAGCTTCGCGGCAAGCGCAGGCTGACGCGTATGGCAGGCGTGAATAAAGCCCGCCAGGTGACGGCCATGGGCGATGCAATCCTGGCGGCGATACTGCGCCGGAAGAATAGCCCGCGCTTCGGCGGTGGAGACCTTGATTCCCGGATAAGCCAATACCCAGAGCCACTCCTCAAAGCCTGGCACGGACTGGCTGATAATGCCGTTTTCTTCAATCATCAGCTGCATGCCGCCGAGGAAGCAGGGCGCGACATTGTCATAGTGCACGCTGCCGGAAATGCGCCCTTCCAGCTCGCCCATCAGCAGCAGCAGCTTCGAATCGCTGAGCGGTTTGCCGCAATATTCATTCATCGCCACCAGCGCCGCCACCACGGAACAGGCGCTGGAGCCAAGCCCGGAGCCAATGGGCATGTTTTTCTCAAGCGTCATCGCCACCGGCACGGTTTTACCGATTTCCTGACAAAAACGCTCCCAGCACTGCCAGACAATATTTTCCCGGGGCTCGGTCGGCAGCTTATCGGCGAAGCGGCCCAGGTTTCGCACGCTAAAACTTTCTGCCGACTCAACCGAAACGTAATCGCCTAACAGCGCGCCATTCACCGGCGTTACCGCCGCGCCCAGCACGTCAAAACCGACGCTCATATTCGCGCTGGAAGCCGGGGCATAAACTTTCACCATATTAAACTCCTAACTTCCATGAGAGCGTACGCAGCAGGTCCGCAAATACGCCCGCCGCCGTTACGTCATTTCCTGCGCCGTAACCGCGCAGCACCAGCGGCAGCGGTTGATAGTAATGGCTATAGAACGCCAGCGCGTTTTCGCCGTTTTTCACTTTATAAAGCGGATCGTTGCCATCCACAGCAGCAATTTTCACGCGGCAAACGCCGTCCTCTTCAATATTGCCGACATAGCGCAACACCTTGCCCTCGTCGCGGGCTTGCGCCACGCGGGCTGAAAACTCGTCATCCAGTTGCGCTAGCCGCGCCATAAAGCTTGCCACGTCGCCAGAGGCATCAAAACTTTGCGGCAGTACCGGCTCGATAACAATATCGGCAAGCTCAAGGCTGCGTCCCGTTTCACGGGCGAGGATCAACAACTTGCGCGCCACATCCATACCGGAGAGATCGTCGCGCGGATCGGGCTCGGTATACCCCATTTCACGCGCGATGCCGGTGGCTTGCGACAGGCTCATCCCTTCGTCCAGCTTGCCGAAAATAAAAGAGAGCGAGCCGGAAAGAATGCCGGAAAAACGCTGCAACTCATCGCCTGCATTGAGCAGGTTTTGCAGGTTTTCAATCACCGGCAGGCCTGCGCCAACGTTAGTGTCGTAGAGAAACTTGCGGCGCGATTTCGCAGCCGCGTGGCGCAACTGGTGGTAATAGGCCATGGAAGAGGTGTTCGCCTTTTTGTTCGGCGTGACCACATGGAACCCTTCGCGCAGAAAATCAGCGTATTGATCGGCAACCGTCTGGTTAGAGGTGCAGTCGACAATAACCGGGTTCAGCAGATGATACTCTTTCACCAGTCGAATCAGGCGGCCCAGATTAAACGGCTCTTTCGCCTCCGTCAGTTCCGCACGCCAGTTTTCCAGATCAAGACCGTGTACGTTGGTCAGCAGCGCTCTGGAGTTGGCTACGCCGCAAACGCGCAAATCAATATGTTTTTGCTTAAGCCAGGCCTGCTGGCGTTTTAGCTGTTCCAGCAGCGCGCCGCCTACGCCGCCCACGCCAATAACAAACACTTCGATAACCTGGTCGGTATTGAACAGCATCTGGTGCGTTACGCGCACGCCGGTCGTGGCATCGTCGTTGCTAACCACCACTGAAATAGAGCGCTCGGAAGAGCCCTGCGCGATGGCGACGATATTGATATTTGCCCGGGCGAGCGCGGCGAAGAATTTCGCGGAGATGCCGCGCAGCGTGCGCATGCCGTCGCCCACAGCGGAGATAATAGCCAGCCGCTCCATGATAGAAAGCGGCTCCAGCAGCCCCTCTTTCAGCTCCAGATAGAACTCTTCTTCCAGCGCCTTACGCGCCCGCACGCTGTCGCTCTGCGGCACACAAAAGCTGATGCTGTATTCGGAAGAAGACTGGGTGATGAGCACAACAGAAATACCGGCGCTCGACATCGCGGCGAATACGCGCGCCGCCATGCCCGGCATCCCTTTCATGCCTGGGCCGGAGACGTTAAACATCGCCATGTTGTTCAGATTGCTGATGCCTTTCACCGGCAGGCCGTCTTCGTCGCTGGTCGCGCCAATCAACGTGCCAGGCGCTTGCGGGTTGCCGGTATTTTTAATCAGGCAGGGGATCTGGAACTGAGCGATTGGGGAGATGGTGCGAGGATGAAGCACTTTGGCGCCGAAATAAGAAAGCTCCATTGCCTCCTGGTAGGACATCGACTTCAGCAGCCTGGCGTCCGGCACCTGGCGCGGGTCGCAGGTATAAACGCCATCCACGTCGGTCCAGATTTCACAACAGTCGGCGCGCAGACAAGCGGCCAGGACGGCGGCGGAATAGTCAGAGCCGTTGCGGCCCAGAACGACCAGCTCGCCTTTTTCATTTCCGGCGGTGAAGCCCGCCATCAGGATCATATGGTCTGCGGGAATTTTACTGGCGGCAATGCGGCGGGTGGATTCGGCAATATCGACAGTGGATTCAAGATAGTGGCCCACCGCGAGCAGTTTTTCGACAGGATCGATGACGGACACCTTGTGGCCTCGCGCTTCCAGCAGGGCCGCCATGATAGCGATAGACAGCTTTTCGCCCCGGCAGATAAGCGCGGCGTTAATGCTGTCAGGACACTGGCCCAGCAGGCTGATGCCGTGCAGCACGTGTTTTATCTGGGCGAACTCTTGCTCGACGGCCGCCTTGAGGCGGGCCAGCGGGAAGCCGGGTTGCGCTTCGGCAAGACCGTTAAGCAAGTCGGCAAAAATGTGTTCAGCGTCGTTGATGTTCGGCAGCGCATCCTGGCCGCTAATGGTTTTTTCAATCATCGCCACCAGGTGGTTAGTAATTTTCGCCGGGGCAGAGAGCACGGTCGCTACCTGCCCCTGTCTGGCGTTACTTTCCAGGATATCGGCAACGCGCATAAACCGCTGCGCGTTTGCCACTGATGTACCGCCGAATTTCAACACTCGCATGGTGGATCCTCTTGATTTTTAGTCGAAAAAAAAGCCCGCACTGTTCAGGTGCGGGCTTTTTTCAGTATTTCCTGTACGCGTCAGCCCGCCCCGTTACCTGTGGTAATGGTGGTGGTAATAATTGTGGTAATCAGGCTGGTGCGGATCATGGATGTTGTGTGCTCTTAATCAGGACTTTCTTGTGTTAGTGCTCTATTGGTTAAAGGATTGGCTGCGGCAAGTCAATGAATATTTCATTTACGCACGGGGCGAAAGCAACTGCCGTTGCGCTGCTTTCGCCTCTCCCTTCATCCGGTTCCGTTGCCATTGCCCGCGCTTATCCAGCACATAAAACTAATAAGATAAACTTATCAGGATTTTTATCCGGCGAGTTTTTTTTCAATATCGTGCAGCAATCTGTGCAACATGGCGGTGTCTCTTTGCTCAAGCAGGCCGATTCGTTGCTGAACCCAGTCCGCCATTTTCAGATCATCCGCGACGTCGAGCAGGGTGAGCAGGTTGCTCATTCGCTGTCGCAAAGCCTGTAGCTGATGCGTATCGACCATCTGCTGCGTTTCCATCGGCGCTTCCCGTACTAACTCCGTCAGTTGGTAGCAGTAAACCATGACCGCTTGCCCGAGGTTAAGAGAAGGATAGTCCGCCACCATCGGCACGCCGGTGAGAACATCCGCCAGCGCCAGCTCTTCATTGGTGAGCCCAGAATCCTCCCGGCCGAATACCAGCGCCAGCGTGCTCATCCACTGCGCTTTTTCTTTCATGACCGGCAGTAGCTCTTGCGGCGTGGCGTAGTAATGAAACTTTGCCCGGCTGCGGGCCGTTGTGGCCACGGTAAAATCCACATCCGCCAGCGCCTGCTCAAGCGTGTCGAATTCCTGGATGTTGTCGATGATATCTCCCGCGCCGTGCGCCACTCTGCGGGCTGCGGGCTCCCGATGCGCTTCGCTTGCGACGATGCGCAACTCGGTGAATCCCATTGTTTTCATCGCGCGGGCGGCCGCACCAATATTTTCAGCCCTGGCGGGAGCAACCAGGATTACAGGCAAACGCATAAGCTTCTCAATAGCAGATTAAAGGTTAGAAAGGCAGCACAGCTCACATAATACGCAGCGCAAATTTACATTATTCCAACATACCGATGCGGATTAACGCCTTATTAATCATAAATAGTTTTGATAGTTCATTCAAAAAATCGCAGCGGCAGCATAGGGGCTTTCTTTGCTATCTGGTTGTTTATTATCAACAAAAACGCAATTTTACGCCGATTTCATTAGATCGCGAATTGTTTATCATTTAATTGACGTAACGGCCTGAGTTATTAAGAAAATGTAATTAAAGTCAGGAATACGCTACGATGATTTCATTGAACTGTTAACGTGCTACAATTGAATTTGATATATGTCAACGAAGCGTAGTTTTATTTGGTGTCGGCAGCCTCTCAACCTGTTATGTTGCTGTTAAAGTGGTTAGGATGTCAGCCGTTTTTGACACCGTCGGGTCCAGAGGGAAAGTACCCACGACCAAGCTAATGATGTTGTTGACGTTGATGGAAAGTGCATCAAGAACGCAATTACGTACTTTAGTCACATTAGGCCGGACATGTTAATTCGGGACATGTACCAGGCAGGTCAGGGACTTTTGTACTTCCTGTTTCGATTTAGTTGGCAATTTTAGGTAGCAAACATGCAGACCCCGCACATTCTTATCGTTGAAGACGAGTTGGTAACACGCAACACGTTGAAAAGTATTTTCGAAGCAGAAGGCTACGATGTATCCGAGGCGACTGATGGCGCTGAGATGCACCAAATCCTCTCTGATAATGATATCAACCTGGTCATCATGGATATCAACCTGCCGGGCAAAAATGGCCTGCTGCTGGCGCGCGAACTGCGCGAGCAAGCTAACGTGGCGTTGATGTTCCTGACCGGGCGCGACAATGAAGTGGACAAGATTCTGGGCCTTGAAATCGGCGCGGATGATTACATCACCAAACCCTTCAACCCTCGCGAATTAACTATCCGCGCGCGCAACCTGCTCTCCCGCACCATGAACCTGGGCACGGTGAGCGAAGAACGCCGCAGCGTGGAAAGCTATAAGTTCAATGGCTGGGAACTGGATATCAACAGCCGTTCGCTGATTAGCCCTAATGGCGAGCAGTACAAGCTGCCGCGCAGCGAGTTTCGCGCCATGCTGCACTTCTGCGAAAACCCGGGCAAGATCCAGTCCCGTGCAGAACTGCTGAAAAAAATGACGGGCCGGGAGCTTAAGCCGCACGACCGTACTGTTGATGTCACTATCCGCCGTATTCGCAAGCATTTCGAATCCACGCCGGATACGCCGGAAATCATCGCCACCATTCATGGCGAAGGTTACCGTTTCTGCGGTGATCTCCAGGAATAACCGGCAGGCTAACGCAATAACGTAAAAATGGGCGGATAATCCGCCCATTTTTATTGCCTCACGTTCACGATTTATTATTTCCAGAGCCGAAAGCGATCTTCCTGTGCGTCAGGCTTCAGGCGGATAATCCGTCGTTTTGCAGGCTGAATGGCGTACCAGTCAATATGACGAGTCAATAACATGACCGCCGCCAGCGCGATAAACAGTAATCCGCTGCCAAAGAGCAGTGCCATCTCTTGCGATCTCAACAGTTGCCAGAGCACGCCATCCAGCGCCAGCAGGCCACCAGCAAAGAGTAAACTGCTCCGCCAGCCTTTCAACACCGCCTGCAAGTAAAACGCCATTAATGCCGCGCCCGCCAGACTGGCTATCAGCCAGGCCATGCTAAAGCCAATATGCTCGGACAGCGCCAGCAGCAGTAAATAAAACATCACCAGCGACAGCCCTACCAGCAAATATTGCACCGGGTGCATCACAACGCCGCTCAACACTTCGCAGACAAAAAACGCCATATACGTCAGCGCTATCAGCAGCACGGCATATTTCACCGCCCGATCCGTTAACTGGTATTGATCCACAGGCGTGGCCGTCAGCACGCTAAAGGCAGGCAATTCGCTAAGCCTTACGTTGTTTCGCAGACTAAATTCGTTGTCGAGGTTATTCGCATACCAGCTGCTACGCCACTTCGCTGTATACCCGCTTGCGGAAATTTCGCGTGTAACGGGCAGGAAGCTGCCGTAAAAACCCGGATGCGGCCAGTTGCTGGTCAGCGAGAATTCGCTGTTTCGGCCAAGGGGCACTACCGAAAGCGCGCCGGTGCCGTTGAGTGCGAGTGAAAAGTTAACCGCCAGCGTCGGCTGTTGCATGAGCGAGGCTGGAATCACCGCATGTAACCCCTGCTCATGCTCATACAGCCCGGCGCCCGGTTCAACGTTAAGCTTTTGCCCGTTCATCTTCAGCTCGCCTACGCTTTCGATCCCCCGCGAGTCGCCCACAGCCATCACCAGACGGGCCTCGCCTACCCGGTAGCGCGGCTCGGCGTAATCATTGCTGGCAGGCAGCGCGAAGCGCGCCTCAAGCGATATTGCGCTGCGCCAGATATGCCCCTGGTAAATGCCGATGTTGCGCGGCTCAACCGCCTGCTTTCCCGTTACGGCCAGCGATTCAGGCAGGTAATAGCGGATGAAACTGCGCTCCTGACGGGTCTCTTTGCCCTCTTCCATCTTTGTTGTAATTTCAGTAACTGGCACGGCGATAAGCGGCCCCACCAGCTTTTGCGGCCCGCTGGTGCTCCGCTCAAGCGAGCGGTTTACGTCGTCGCGGTAATCGGCGCGTTCACTGATAATCACCTTCAGAATGCGCAGCGGAATGAGCAGTAGCGCCATACAAACCAGCAAGGCCATGCTTTTTAAAAACAACGGTGACTTCAACATAAGTTTCTCCTCTTCGATGTCGCAGAAGATAGAAGGCTTATGTGGGAAAACGATGAAGCTATGTGAAGAGAAGGTGAAGTCAGGCGGTTTTGACTGTCATACGCGCCTCCACGCCGCCCTCAGGACGGTTGCGAAGCGCAATTTCGCCCTGATGAAGCCTTGCCACTTCCTGTACGAACGCGAGTCCCAGACCACTGCTCTTCTGGCCATTTTCCCTCGGCAGCGAATAGAAGCGATCGAAAATACGCGTCAGCGCATAGTCGGGAATGCCGCAGCCGGTATCCGTAACCCGAATCACTATTTGCGTATCGTCCCGCCATGCCGCCAGCGCGATTTCCCCGCCCGCCGGAGTAAAATCAATCGCATTGGCGATTAAATTGCCGAGAGCCTGCAACAGCAATGTCTCGTCGCCCATAGCGCATAGCGCTTCCGGTCGCACAGGTTCAGAACGCAGCGCGATGCTTTTGTGAGCCAGTTGTGAAGCGTAGAGTTCTTCGAGCGTAGCAAAAAGCATGGTCAGCGACACCGGCGCAAGCGTTATCTCCAGCCGGTTTTCCAGCTTCGCCTGGGCCAGCAGCTTTTCTACCAGGGCCTGCATACGCGCATTCTGGCGCAGAATGTTATCGCTAAAACGCGCGGCCACCTGCGGCGGCGGCCCTTCGCGCAGAATTTCCGCCGCGCCGCGAATGCCAGCCAGCGGGCTTTTCAGCTCATGGGTCAACGCATGCACATAGCTTTCAATGTAATTTTTGCCTTCAAGGCGGATACGCATGTTTTCCAGCGCCTGAGCAAGCTTTCGCAGCTCGCTGCTGCCAGGCTTTGGCAAAGGCAACGGCGCGGCTTCGGTTACGGAGTCGGCATAACGCACAAGCGTGCCGATAGAACGATTAATCCAGAGCACCATCAGGACGCCGGCCAGCAGGGCGATACCAAGCAGCGCTACGCCCGCCAGCATAATGCGGCGCTCGCTGCGCCGGATAACAGGGGCCAGAGCGATGTTAGGTTTCCCCACGCTCAGCACGCCGATAATATGGCCTTCATGACGCACCGGTGCGGCAACATACATTACGGTGCTTTCCGGTTGGTCCGGATGCAGCGGCGAACTACGGGCGCCGTACTGCCCCCGCAACGTCAGCCAGACATCGTTCCAGCGCGAATAGTCTTCACCCAGCGCCTCGCCGCTGGAGTCAAATACCACACGGCCCTGCGCATCGGTTAAATAGACCCGATATTCGTTACGTGTTTTTTTTATGCCGCTGATATCGGCATTTACGGGGTAGCGGTTAAGCTGTTCGAAAGCGCGCGCCAACTGGCCGTCCCGTGGGCGGCCCGCCAGCAAATCTTCACGGGCGATTTGCGCCAGCAGCGTGGCTGTATCGTTAAGAGAGCCTTCGGTAGCGCGGCGTACGCCAGGTTTTATCTCCTGCACGAAAATAGCGAGTACGAACCAGGCTGCCACGGCGACAATCACGAAATAGCCCAGCAGGAGGCGCATCCCGATGCGCATCAGCTTACCGCCAGGCTGTAACCCAGCCCCCGATGCGTGTTAATCGGCGAAAGCTCAGGATTAACAGCGCGAAGCTTAGCGCGCAGCGTTTTGATATGCGTATCGACAGTCCGATCGAAACTGTCGCTGGCATCGCCCCACACTAAGTCCATCAATTGCTGACGCGAATAAACCCGCGCGGGAGAAAGCAACAAGGTTTTAAGTAACAGGTATTCATAACGGGTTAACGGCAACGGCTGACCGCACCAGGTGATTTGCGCGCTCGCCTCGTTCAGTTCGAAGCCGCCTGCCCGCAATACGCTTTGCGCACCGCTCTGCTTGTTAAGCCGGCGCAAAATAGTGCGCACGCGAGCGCACACTTCGCGGGGTGAAAACGGCTTCGCGACATAATCATCAGCGCCGATCTCAAGGCCGATAAGCTTATCAACCTCTTCGCTGCGGGCAGTCAGAAACAACACCGGCAACGAAGGCCAGGCCGCCAGAAGCTGACGGCAAAGCTCAAAACCGCTGATATCCGGCAGGCCGACGTCCAGCACGATCACATCAGGAAGCGCTTGCCGGGCGGCAGTCAACACGGGCAATCCACGCTCAAACGCGCGTACTGTAAACCCTTCGAGCTGCATGACATAAGCCAGCGCTTCGCTAATGCTGGTTTCATCCTCCACCAGCCAGACGGTTGTCTGATTCATCCTTAAGCCCTGTGAATTATCGGGTCTGCGCCCACGGCATAATTGGCACTGCGCTTAGCGCATTTTTTGGCGAGCCTTCCACCACTTTGTCGGAGTAAGCCAGATAGGCAAGCGTGTTGCGCTTTTCATCATAAAAACGCACCACCTGCAATTTTTTGAAGATAAGCGAGGTACGTTTCTGAAACACCACAATGCCTTTGCCTTTAGCGGCCTTGATCTTCTCGCTCAGCTCAATCGGCCCTACCTGCTGACAGGAAATCGCAGCATCTGAGGTGTCTTCCGCAAGCCCAAGGCCGCCTTTAATTCCGCCTGTTTTGGCGCGGCTCAGGTAGCAGGTGACATTTTTTACATCCGGATCGTCAAAAGCTTCCACCACAATTTTATGGTCTGGCCCAAAAATCTTGAATACGGTGTCAACTGATCCAATCTCCTCGGCATGCACGCCGCCGGCAAAAGCAAAAAGCAGAGCTGACGCTACTAAGACCTTACATTTCATATTGTTACCATATTTAAAAATTGATCGAGGTGACTATTTACTAGTTTCTCAGGAAAACCAAAACTATCAGCGGTTTATAAGCTTCAAAAGCAAAATGTATCCTGATACGCACGTCTCGCTAAGAAAAACACGCAATGCTAAAAGAACAAAAAATGCTACTATTCGCTACCTTAATTGAAGGCACTCGCATTCAGGATGAGGATTAACTATGGATCAGGCTGTGATCATTCGCGATCTGCTAACCTGGCTGGAAGGCCATTTGGATCAGCCCCTTTCTTTGGATAATGTGGCGGCCAAAGCAGGCTATTCCAAGTGGCATTTACAACGGATGTTTAAAGAAGTAACGGGTCAGGCGATTGGCGCCTATATTCGCGCGCGTCGACTTTCAAAATCGGCTGTCGCTTTGCGTCTGACCGCTCGTCCTATCCTGGATATCGCGCTGCAATATCGTTTCGATTCACAACAAACTTTCACGCGCGCCTTTAAAAAGCAGTTTTCCCTGACGCCCGCGCTTTACCGTCGCGCGGCAGACTGGAACGCCTCTGGCATTTGTCCGCCTATCAGGCTGGGGGATTTTACGCCGCCGCAGCATAAATTTGTCACGCTTGCGCCAACGCCGCTGGTGGGATTAACGCAAAACTACACCTGTTCGCTGGAAGAGATCTCTGATTTCCGCCACGAGATGCGCGTGCAGTTCTGGACGCAGTTTCTTGCCAATTGCCCGACACTGCCGCCAGAGCTGTACGGCCTGAACGAAACCCGCCCCAGTTATGAAAAGGATGACGAGCAGGAGGTCTTTTACACCACCGCGCTTTCGCCGGAACTGGCGGATGGCTGTATCCAGAATGCGCGTCCGGTCATGCTTGAGGGCGGCGATTATGTGCAGTTTACCTATGAAGGCCCTGGCACAGGCCTACAGGAATTCATCCTGACCGTTTACGGCACCTGCATGCCCGCCCTGGGCCTGACGCGCCGTAAAGGTCTGGATATTGAGCGCTACTTCCCGGCAAGCGAAAAGCGCTCTGACCAGCGTCCCGTTTATCTGCGCTGCGAATATTTGATTCCGCTGCGCCGTTAACGCTGCAACTCATCCAGCGCGGGCGCGTCCAGATGCGAGACGTCGCCCGCCGTCTCAACCACCCAGCCAGAAGCAAGCCACGGGCTTTGCTGATAATCCACACGGGAAATAGAGCAGTTGCGCAGGCGTAATCGCCGCTCGGCATAAGCCGGCAGCCCCAGTATCGTACTGACCAGACAGCCCAGCGCCATACCGTGACTCACCAGCAGCGGGCGGCTCCCCGGCGGCAGATCCAGGCAAGCGTTCAGCGCCGCGTGCATTCTTTCGCTCATCTCCTGCATCGACTCGCCGTCGGGAATACGACCATCCGGCGTGCCGTTAACAAGCTGTCGGCGCCAGCCTTCTTCTTCTTCGGTGAGCGACTCGATATGCCGTCTTTCCAGTACGCCCATATCCAGTTCGCGAAGACGCGGGTCAAGTTGCACATCGCAGCCGCAGGCCTCAGCGATAATTTCCGCGGTGCGCCGCGTACGGCCCAAATCGCTTGCGATAATGTGGGTAATGCCGAGCGTTTTTGCCCGCTCCCCCACCTGCCATGCCTGGCGCTCGCCTTTATCGGTAAGTTGACTGTCAGACTGCCCCTGAATACGGCGTTCGGCGTTCCACTGCGTTTCACCGTGGCGAACAAGGTATACCTGTAACATGCTTTTTATCCGTTATACTGCTTCGAAATTTATTCGTCAGAGTGTTAGTTGATTATGTACGAAGTTGTCTGCGCAACAACCAACCCAGCCAAAATTCAGGCTATTCTGCGGGCATTTAGCGAGATTTTTGGCGAGGCATCCTGCCATATAGTCTCTGTCGACGTCGAGAGCGGCGTTCCGGAACAGCCCTTCGGCAGCGCAGAAACCCGCGCCGGCGCGCGTCAGCGCGTCGTTAATGCGCGCCAGGCGCAACCGCAGGCCGATTTTTGGGTGGCTATTGAAGCGGGGATCGATGATGACAGCACCTTCAGTTGGGTGGTTATCGAAAACGCTGAACAGCGCGGCGAAGCACGCTCCGCCACCCTTCCCCTGCCTGCCGTGATCCTGGAAAAAGTGCGCGCTGGCGAAGCGCTGGGGCCAGTTATGTCCGCCTGGACCGGCATTGATGAAGTAGGTCGTAAGGAAGGCGCAATCGGCATTTTCACCGCCGGTAAACTGACCCGTAGCAGCGTTTACCACCAGGCGGTGGTCCTCGCGCTCAGCCCCTTTCACAACGCGATTTACCGCTGACTGCTCAACAGCTCTTGCTCAAGCCAGGCGCGCAGCTCCGGCGGCGCCGCTTTCAGGCTGTTGGAGCCGCGCGTGATTGTCGCAATACCGGCGCCCAGCTCGCTTTTAAGCTCGCGCTGGCTCATCTCTCCGCGCAACAGCTCTTCGATAATTCGCACCCGCGTGCCAAGCGCCGCGCGCTCATCCGGCGTGAGTAAAAGCGTTAAAAGGGGAAGATGCAGCTGTTCGTCAAAAGACTGCTTCAGCAACTCGACGAAGCGAAGCCACTCCTGGTTGCTCTGTTCGGCATGCGCCGCGGAATAGGTAGAATGCTGAGTCATGATAGGCTGCCATACTATTTAACTAGTACGGCAGCATAGCACAAAGCGGGCGAATCAGTAACGACGCTGCCACTCCGCGTCGGTCATCAGCACCGGTTTATCCCCCATGAAATAGCGGTAATAAGCATCGTATGCCAGCACGTTTTTCACGTAACCGCGCGTTTCCGAGAACGGTATGCTTTCAACAAACGCTACCGCGTCGATACGCGCCGCGCTGTTGCCAAGCCAGGTGCGTACGCGCCCGGGACCGGCGTTATACCCTGCGGACGTCAGAATACGGTTGTTGCCGAATTGTTCGTAGACGTACTGCAAATAGCTGGTGCCGATGTTGATGTTGGTTTCCGGGTCAAGCAACTGGCTTACGCTGCTGTACCCCGGAATGTTAAACATCTTCACCGTGTGGGTCGCCGTGCCGGGCATAATTTGCATTAATCCCGAAGCCCCTACCGGCGAGCGGACTTTCGGGTTCCAGGCGCTCTCCTGACGCGCTATCGCCATCGCATAGCTTGTGGTAACCGATTTACCGCTGACGTAGCGTTCAAAAAGATCTTTGTACGCCAGCGGGAAACGCTCTTCCAGCTGGTCCCATAGTTTGCCCGCGATAGTGGCCTGCACGCTGAGATCCCACCAGCGTTGGTCAAAGGCGTAACGCGCCAGCGCCGCTTGTTCCTGTTTCGGACGGCTGGTGATCAGGTTCGCCCATTCGCTGCGCGCGGTATTGTCCATGTTCCAGTACATCAGCTCGCGCACGCGGGCCATCTCCGGCCCCTGAAAAAGCGCTGCGTTGACCGCTGGCGCTTTATCAACGCGCAGCGGGTAATCTTCATTCAGCCGCTGCGCCGCCGCCATCGGGTAGAAGCCGCGCTGCTGCATTAGCGAATGCAAAATAGTTTTCGCTTCTTCATCGCGCCCGCGCTCCATCAGCAAATCCGCCTGCCAGTAGCGCCATTCGTCTTTTTCTTTCGCTTCCATCGGCAGGCGCGCAAGCCAGGTATTCAGGCCATTGCGGTCACCCGCGCCAAGCGCGATGCGAATACGACGTTCAATAAGCGAGGTGGATTGCGAGCGCATAATCACATCATCGCGCCAGCGCGCCTGCTCGCTGGTGATGTCGTTGCCCATCAGGCGCCACGCCACAATCTCTTTCAGCTCCTGCGTTTGCTCTTCATTGAGCTGCTGCGCCTGTACCAGCGAAGGGATCATTAACCGTGCGTTTTCCGCATCCTGACGGGCTACGCTTGCAAACGCCACCGCCGCCATCTGGCGGGTAAAATCGGTGGCGCCTACGCTTCGGGCAAAGGTCATTACGCTGTCAGGGTCATTAGCAAGGCTAACCAGCGCGCTGGAAATCGTCTGATAATCCGCAGGCAGTTGCGTCGCCAGCGTATTGACAAGCCGTGTATTGCCCGCTTTCATCGCCAGCCGGATGCGTTCCAGATAAGCCAGCGGATCCTGCGTGCCGGAACTGCGCCACGCGGAGAAGAGACGGTCACAGGCGCCCGGTAAATTTTTACCGGTCAGCCAGAGGCTTTTGGCGCCTTCCCATGCCGCCTGTGCATCGCCAGCGTTCCATTTCGCATAGTAGTAATTGCATTTTGCCTCGGTGCTGCCCGGCGGCTCGGGACTAAACGCCAGCAGGCCGCGCCAGTCTTCGCGTCGCGCCAGCTCATTTACAAAGCGCGATTTTAGCGTGCGGGAAGGCGGCAGCGTTGGGTTAGCCTGAATAAACTGGCTTACGGTCAGCGAAGGCTGATTCATGAGATCGTCGCTGAGCTGACGATATTGCAAATAAGAATAAAGCGGATAAGTTTGCAGCGTGGGCATTAGCTGCTGCACCACATCCATCTGGCGGTTATCCCACGCTTGTTTGATTTGCGCGTAACGGCTGCGCTGCTCATCCAGCGAATCAGCGCGTGCGGCCTGGCTTAGCGAGAGCAGACACACCCCTGCCGTTAACAGCCGCCAGGCAACCTGTTTGGCTTTCCCCACAACAACTCCTCACAGTGAAATGATATCGCAGCATCGTGCCGCTTTAATAAGCTATTCCTTCATGCTAACCAGGGCGGTGCGGTTGCGCCACGTTACAGACAGTTTTTTACCCACCTCACGCTCCGGCCTCTCCCCACCCTTGTTGGCTGGGATTAGCAAAGGAAAAAGGCTACACTGCGCAGTTGGGAAACACCTTTATCACGATAAAAGAGGCGAAGTCGCAACGTGGCTCAATTCGTTTATACCATGCATCGCGTCGGCAAAGTCGTACCGCCGAAGCGACATATTCTGAAGAACATCTCTCTGAGCTTTTTCCCGGGCGCCAAAATCGGCGTGCTGGGCCTAAACGGCGCCGGTAAATCTACCCTGCTGCGCATCATGGCCGGCATCGATAAAGATATCGAAGGGGAAGCGCGCCCGCAGCCGGGCATTAAAATCGGCTACCTGCCGCAGGAACCGCAGCTTAACCCTGAACACACCGTTCGCGAATCCATCGAAGAAGCGGTGGCGGAAGTGGTTGGCGCGCTGAAGCGTCTGGATGAAGTCTATGCGCTGTATGCCGATCCGGATGCCGATTTCGACAAGCTGGCGGCTGAACAAGGCAAGCTTGAGGAGATTATCCAGGCTCACGACGGCCATAACCTGAACGTCCAGCTGGAGCGCGCGGCGGATGCCCTGCGTCTGCCGGACTGGGACGCCAAAGTCGCCACCCTTTCCGGTGGTGAGCGTCGTCGCGTGGCGCTCTGCCGTCTGCTGCTGGAAAAACCGGACATGCTGCTGCTCGACGAACCGACCAACCACCTGGATGCGGAATCCGTGGCGTGGCTGGAACGCTTCCTGCACGACTTTGAAGGCACTGTCGTGGCAATCACCCACGACCGTTACTTCCTCGACAACGTCGCAGGCTGGATCCTCGAACTGGACCGCGGCGAAGGCATTCCGTGGGAAGGCAACTACTCTTCCTGGCTTGAGCAGAAAGATCAGCGTCTGGCGCAGGAAGCGTCTCAGGAAGCCGCTCGTCGTAAATCGATCGAGAAAGAGCTGGAGTGGGTGCGCCAGGGCGCGAAAGGCCGTCAGTCTAAGGGCAAAGCCCGTCTGGCGCGCTTTGAAGAGCTTAATAACACCGAATACCAGAAACGTAACGAAACCAACGAACTCTTTATTCCGCCTGGACCACGCCTGGGCGATAAAGTCGTTGAAGTCAGCCATCTGCGTAAGTCTTACGGCGACCGCGTGCTGATTGACGATCTGAGCTTCTCAGTACCCAAAGGGGCGATTGTCGGGATCATCGGCCCGAACGGCGCGGGTAAATCCACGCTGTTCCGTATGATGTCCGGGCAGGAGCAGCCGGACAGCGGCACCATCACCCTTGGCGAAACCGTTAAGCTTGCTTCCGTTGACCAGTTCCGCGACGCCATGGACAACAGCAAAACCGTCTGGGAAGAAGTTTCCGGCGGGCTGGACATCATGAAGATCGGCAACACTGAAATGCCAAGCCGCGCTTACGTAGGCCGCTTTAACTTTAAAGGCGTAGACCAGGGCAAACGCGTCGGCGAGCTTTCCGGCGGCGAACGCGGTCGTCTGCATCTGGCGAAGCTGTTGCAGGTGGGCGGCAACATGTTGCTGCTCGACGAACCGACCAACGACCTGGATATCGAAACCCTGCGTGCGCTGGAAAACGCCCTGCTGGAGTTCCCGGGCTGCGCGATGGTTATCTCGCACGACCGCTGGTTCCTCGACCGTATCGCCACGCATATCCTGGATTATCAGGATGAAGGTAAAGTCGAGTTCTTTGAAGGCAACTTCACTGAGTACGAAGAATATAAGAAACGCACGCTGGGCGCGGAAGCGCTGGAGCCGAAGCGTATCAAGTACAAACGCATCGCGAAATAAAACCCCATGGCCTTCCTTGCGAAGGCCATTTTATTGGTTATGTTGAATCGATAATTCTTTTTTATACCCTCGGTAACTTCTGTTTCAAAAAGCGCAGCTAAAAACCAGTTTCTTATAAAGTAAATATATTTAATGCTCAGGCTAGCAAAATAGGACACTTACAATCCTGGCCTGTCTTTTCCATTCCGCCTACTCTCTCGACTAATAATAGCCGGGCATTTATAGTTTGCGTGCATTCCTCGCTGGGCTCAGAAGCGTGCTTGCCCGCCCTTCATATTGCAGCGCAGCCATAACAGGAACAGAACAGGGATAGCCGCTTCATGGCGAGGTTTACTACACCGACCGCGGCGTTCATCAAGGTTGATGAGGTTTCTGAATCTGACAGGTAATAACACGTAACGTACGACACTGCTTATCAGCTATCAGCAAAGCATTTTCTGAAATTACCGCAATCGAGTCATATTAGCCGTATGCGCATTAAAAAACTGACCGTCTTATTAGCAGGCCTGGTAAAAAAAGGTTTACCCGCGGCCTTTACCGTTTTGCAACGTTATACCGGCCGGGTCGTCATTTTAATTCCCATGGCGTTATTACTGCTTTATCTGGTTATTTTTAGTCAGCCGCGCTATTTAAGCGAATCCAAAGTAGCGATAAAGCGGGCAAGCGATCTGGATAACAGCAGTCTGAATATCGGCTTGTTGATGGGCGCCGCTAACCCCAGCTCCGCGGAAGATGCGCTTTATTTAAAAGAATACCTTCATTCGCCGGATATGCTGGTCATTCTTGATAAACAACTTGATTTCAAAAAGGCGTTTGGCGAAAGCGGCCTGGATTTTTTCTATCACCTTTCACGTGATGCCACAGCAGAAACCTTCCTTGAGTATTATCGCCACCGCATCACCATCGATTTTGATAACAAAAATGGGCTGTTAACGATTCAAACCCAGGGTTTTAGCCCTGAGTTCGCCCTGCGTTTCAACCAGGCGGCGCTTAAAGAAGCAGAACGTTTTATTAACGAGCTCTCTCATCGCATCGCGCGTGACCAGCAACGCTTTTCTGAGGAAGAGCTGGCCAGAGCGAGCGCGCGGCTAAACCGCAGCAAAGGGGCTTTGCTCGCCTACCAGAACAGCAACAACGTGCTGGACCCGCAGGCGACGGCGCTGGCGGCCAATACGCTGGTAAACAATCTGAACGAGCAGAAAATCAAGCTCGAAACCGAACTGCGCAATTTGCTGACTTACCTGCGTGAAGATGCTCCACAGGTGGTCACCGCGAAGAACGCGCTCACCTCTGTAGAAGCGCAAATTGAAAAAGAACAGCGCAACATTACCGCCCCGGAAGGCGACAAGCTCAACCGTATGGCGGCAGATTTTGACGAGCTGAAATCAAAAGTCGCCTTTGACACCGATCTCTATCGCCTGGCGTTGACGGCGACTGAAAAGACCCGTGTCGAAGCGGCGCGCAAGTTAAAAAGCCTCTCGGTGATCAGCTCGCCGCAGCTGCCGCAGGAGTTGCGTTTCCCCAATGCGCCCTTCCTGCTGGCAAGCTGGTTTTTAGTCTGCGGCCTGCTTTACGGCACCCTCCGGCTTTTATTGTCCATCGTGGACGACCACAGAAACTGAATTTTCGCAGAGATGGTTATGACATTACGTAAAACAGGGATGTTTTTTCTGCTGCTGACGGCGACCTGCGCCAATGCGGTTGAACTGACCGCAGACCCCGCGCTAACCGGCGCCGCGCCGCTTCCAGCCATGATGGCTTCGCCTGGTTCGCAAAACGGCGCGGAAGGTTTTGATAACACGCCTGCGCCCATGGCGCCGGCGCCCTTGAGCCGCATGTTCGGCGCCCAGCTGTTTAGCGCGCCAGGCGCAGACAGCGGAGCCGGAATCGGTTTTAACCCAAACTATATTATCGGTCTTGGCGACACCGTTCAGGTGCGTTTATGGGGCGCGTTTGTCTATGACGGCACCATGACAGTTGACCCTAAGGGCAATATTTTCCTGCCTAACGTCGGGCCGCTTAAGGTTGCCGGCATCACCAACGGCCAGCTTAATACGCTGGTCACGAAGCGGGTAAAAGAGGTGTACCAGGCGAACGTGAATGTTTACGCTTCGCTGCTACAGGCTCAGCCAGTGAAAGTGTTCGTAACCGGTTATGTGCGCACGCCAGGCCTCTATGGGGGCGTCGCTTCCGATTCCTTGCTTTCTTACTTAAATAAAGCGGGCGGCGTAGACAGCGAGCGCGGCAGCTACGTCGATATCACCATTAAACGCGGCCAGAAGGTGCGTTCACACGTTAACCTTTATGATTTTCTGCTTAACGGCAGCCTCGGCTTATCGCAATTTGCAGAGGGCGATACCATCGTGGTGGGGCCACGGCAGCACACCTTCAGCGTCGAAGGGGATGTGTTTAACGGTTACGATTTTGAATTCGAAGACAGCACCCTCTCTGTTACCGAAGCGCTGAAGTGGGCGCGCCCGAAACCCGGCGCGACGCACGTTACCTTGATCCGCCAGCAAGGCGCCATGAAACAGAGCGAATATTTTCCTGTCAGCAGCGCAGCAGGACGCGTGCTGCATGACGGCGACAGGATAGTGATCAGCTCCGATCGTTATGCCGGCACGATACAGGTCAGGATCGAAGGGGCGCATTCCGGCGAACATGCTATGGTTCTGCCTTACGGCGCCTCTATGCGTCAGGTGCTGGCGAAGATCCGCCCCAATGCGATGTCGCAACTCGGCGCCATCCAGCTTTATCGCAGATCTGTCGCCGTGCGGCAGAAAGAGATGCTGGATATTGCTTTGCAGAAGCTGGAACAGGCTTCGCTTTCCGCCCAGTCATCCACTCAGGAAGAGGCGCGTCTGCGCATGCAGGAAGCGCAGCTTGTCAGCCGCTTTGTCGCCAAAGCGCGTACCGTAGTGCCGAAAGGGGAAGTGGTGCTTAATGAAACCAACCTTGATCAGGTGCTGCTGGAAGATGGGGATGTCATCACCATTCCGGAGAAAACCTCGCTGGTGATGGTCCATGGCGAAGTGCTCTTTCCAAACGCCGTTAGCTGGGAAAAGGGGCTGGATCCGCAGGATTATATCGAGAAGTGCGGCGGTATGACGCAAAAATCGGGTAACGCAAAAATTATTGTGATCCGCCAGAATGGCGCGGCGCTGGACGCCAGTGACGTTGATGAAATGCAGCCTGGTGATGAACTTATGGTGCTACCGAAGTATGAAACAAAAAACCTCGAAGTCTCCCGCGGCCTTTCTACCATTCTTTATCAGCTAGCCGTTGCCGCTAAAGTTATTTTGACGTTGTGATCCGAGCGATTTATGGCAACCGGCATTTATTCCAGGGGGATATGGCGTATCCCCCACCTCAGCAGCTTCCTTTCTGACGCCTGCCGAAAACTCTGTTTATGCCAGCCTGTGCCGGATGATATTCGTGCCGTTGCGGTATGGGGCTACCGCCCGGGTACACTGCGGGCAGTCAGAAAAGCGCGTCAGGCCAGTGTTCCTCTTCTTCGTCTGGAAGATGGGTTTATCCGTTCTTTGCATTCCGGCGTAACCGGGGCGCCGCCGCTCTCTCTGGTGGTGGATTATGAAGGCATTTATTACGATGCTCGCCGCCCTTCTACTCTTGAGCGCCTCATCCAGGATAGCGCAGGCAATCAGCTACGTATCGCCGAAACGAAACAGGCTATCAGCCTGATGCTTGAGCATCAGTTGTCTAAATATAACCACGCGCCTGATTTTCGTGCTGAAAGCCTTGCAGAAGCGGTGCTGGTGGTTGATCAAACCTGCAACGATATGTCGGTGCGCTATGGCAATGCCGACGCCGTTTCGTTTCAACGCATGCTGGAAGCCGCTCTGGCGGAAAACCCGCAGGCAACCATATGGGTAAAGACGCATCCGGACGTGCTGTGCGGTAAGAAAACGGGGTATCTGACAGACATTCAGCCACATCCCCGGGTGCATATTATCGCTGAAGATGTCGCCCCTTTTTCACTGCTGCGCCACGTAAAGCGCGTTTACGTTGTCACCTCGCATTATGGCTTTGAAGCGCTGCTTGCAGGCAAGCCTGTGGTCTGCTTTGGCCAGCCCTGGTACGCAGGCTGGGGAATAACCGACGATCGTCATTCAGACGCGGCTGCGCTCGCCGCGCGCAGACGGCCCGCTCCGCTGGCGCATCTTTTCGCTGCGGCCTATCTGCGTTACAGCCGTTACGTTCATCCCCTTACGGGCGAGCCCGGTTCGTTGTTTGACGTTATTGACTACCTGCAACGTCTGCGGACCTTTCATAACACGCGTACGGGTAACCTCTGGGCGCCAGGCTTAACACTCTGGAAGCGGGCTATCCTCACACCGTTTTTAAAAACGCCTTTTAATCGCCTGAGCTTTGGCAACGCTCCGCCACATGCGACTGCCTGCGTGGTCTGGGGCACAAAAGGCGAGCAACAGTGGAAAAGCGCGACCAGTACACGGCAACTTTCCGTATGGCGTATGGAGGATGGTTTTCTGCGCTCGGTAGGTCTTGGCAGCGAACTCCATGCGCCACTCTCGTTGGTGTTGGATAAGCAAGGTATTTACTACGATGCGACCAGGCCAAGCGATCTGGAACGGTTGCTGCAACAGAGCGACCTGTTTCTGGAGGAAACGGAACGGGCGAAGCGCCTGCGCCTGCGCCTGGCCCAGTCTCGCTTGTGCAAATATAACCTCGGCGAGCCGTGGCAACGCCCCGCCAGCGCAAAGGGGCGGCTCCTGGTTCTGGTGCCAGGCCAGGTAGAAGACGATGCCTCGCTGCAAACCGGCGCGCCGGGACTCGCGACTAACCAGGCTTTACTGCGTGCGGTTCGTCAGGCGCGCCCGGATGCGTTTATTGTTTATAAGCCGCACCCTGATGTGGCTTATGGCCGCCGCCCCGGGTTTATTTCAAAACAGGACGCGCTACGCTGGGCGGATACGGTTACCCAAAACGCCCATATCATCGACTGTATTTGTCATGCCGATGAGATCCACACCATGACCTCGCTGTGTGGTTTTGAGGGGCTGATGCATGAAAAAAAGGTCTTCTGCTACGGATTACCCTTTTATGCAGGATGGGGGCTGACAACCGATACGCTGCGCTGCGACAGGCGAACCCGCAGCCTCACGCTTGATGAGCTGGTTTACCAGACGCTGATTGCTTATCCCACTTACATTCATCCTGTCAGCAAAAAGATCATCTCAGCAGAAGAGGCGGTTGAATATCTTATTTACCGCAGCGCTGCAATGCGCCCTGCCCACACGCCTTTCGCCCGTTATTATCGCCTGCTGGTGGAATTGCTGGCTTTGCTTCCCTCTAAGCCTCAGTAAAAACGGAACGCCGGCATGAACAGCAACGCAATGAAAACTCTGCTCGCGGGCGAACGATATTTACTATTACAGGGACCAATGGGGCCTTTTTTTAGCGATCTCGCGCTATGGCTGGAGAAACAAGGACGCGAAGCGGTGAATGTGGTTTTCAACGGCGGCGATAAATTTTATTGCCGAAGGGTGAAAACCGTTGCCTGGAAAAAAACCGCTGCGGAATTTCCGCAATGGCTGGATGAAACATGGCAGGGATACCCATTTGATACGGTAATTTGCTTTGGCGATTGCCGGACCCTGCATCGTGCCGCCAGGGAATGGGCGCAGGCGAAAAGCGTGCGTTTTTTGGTTTTTGAGGAAGGCTATCTCAGGCCCCATTACATTACGCTTGAAGAAAATGGCGTTAACGACTGGTCTTCATTACCGCGAGACGCAGCTTTTTATCGCAATCTGCCTGACATGGCGCCTTTGCAGGCCCGGGAAATCAGCGCCTCCTCTTTTCTGCGTTGCTGGCATGCTACCGTTTATTACCTGATGGGCTGTTATTACCGCGATGCATTTCCTCACTATCAGCACCACAAGTGCTTTTCTCCCTGGTACGAAGCGCGTTGCTGGTGGCGAGCAGGCTGGCGTAAGCAATGGTACCGATTGCTGGAAAGAAAGGTGCTGGACAAGCTGCGTAATGAGCTAAGCCAGCATTATTACCTTGCGATATTACAGGTTTACAACGACAGCCAGATAAGTCATCACAGTGATTACGGCGACGTAAGGGAATATATTGAAGAGGTGATCGCTTCGTTTGCTAAAAAAGCGCCGCTGCGTGAGCATCTGGTCATTAAACATCATCCGATGGATCGCGGGCACCGCCTGTACGGCCTGCTAATCAAGCGACTCAGCAGCATTTACGGCGTTAGCGACAAAGTTATGTATGTTCATGATTTACCTATGCCGCAGCTGTTAAATCATGCCAGAGGCGTGATAACCATAAACAGTACAGCTGGCATTTCTGCACTTATCCATAATAAGCCCCTGAAAGTCATGGGCCGCGCCTTATATAACATAGACGGCCTGACCTTTCAGGGGGAACTGGACGCATTCTGGACGTCGGATTTCAAACCCGATACGGCGCTGTTTAACAACTTTCGTGCTTATTTAAAGATGAATACACAGATAAATATGGTGTTTTATTGCAATAAAAGGAAATTCAATTTTTTCAATAGTTAAACTGCTTTATGTCTTTTCACTATCCCGCTGAAATACATATAAAGATAGTTATTATAATGGTAGGGATGACCGCCCCATTTATGCCGGTAGTCACAAAACATCATCCAGGGTAAAGGCTCAATAAGTTTTATATCAGGATGATTACACTCTATATAGAACTTCATGCAATCCAACATTTCATTATACTCGTTGATTTTGTATTTCAACTCATCAAAAGCGACCACATCTTTTTCACGATAAAAAATCCGTGTCATTGGGGGCGCAAAAATAATTATATTTTGTAGCGAAGCCACTTTCCCAATCTTTTCTAAAAGCCGCGTGAAATTAGCTTTCCACAAAGCCAGTTTAAACTGTGAATAAAATTTATGGGTAAGGTCAGGAACTATATATGTCTTACATAAAACGGTCTCTCTGTAATCCCATGAGTTAGTAATAAATGAGTTTTTTGTTTCAATGAGATCAAAGCGTTCATCCATGAAATCCAACAGAAGAATGCGATCTTTAGTTAAGGCACTGACTAAATGTTCAGTAGTCTTTTTTTGTAGATCATAAGTAATACATTTCGTCAAAAATGCGCTAGGCAGAGATTCCAGACCTGCTGGGTATTCCACGGGCTTTGAATCTAATGATGCAATGCTATTCCTGCCAATATACTCAAGCACATTTAGTTTTAAAGGCGAAATCTCATTATTAATTTCCATAGAATCTCGGGCAACACAGCTGCCAAGAATTACTATATCCTGTTTATTATAAATGTTATCCTTTCCAAAAAGATTCATAGCTCCTAAATTATGCTCTTGAACTATAAAAAATTTACGAGTAATAAACTCTCGAAAAGTATCGTCATGTGGTAAGTCTGACATTACAATATATATGGAGGTATATTCAGGAAATAAAGACAAATAAATTGATAAATTGTTTTTTACATTATGCGGCAGGGAATTGATAAGTGAATAATCAATAATTATAGATCTTATATTCGTAATATCCCAGGCCACTTCGCAAAAATTTCGTATTTCATTAGTATTCTCAAGAAAGATGTTACTAACCCTTGGCTGCTCAAATAAAAGACATAATAGCTGAGCGGAAAATGAGTAATTAACCTGCAAGGATCTATTCTCTAAAAATAATCTCACAAGTTGGCTTTCATTACCAATTAATAAAGTTTTATTCATTGTTCACTCTCAATCAATTGAAGAACTCTTTTACTATTATTATTATCTTTGTAATCAAAAAATTTGTTTGCAGATTTTATATATTTCGTAGAAGGGCAACAATTACCTATTAGAAGCAGCTCCATTTCTTTTATTAAATCATCAAAAGTTCTAGGTACCGGCCCAGGGAATTCAGTCAAGGGGCAGATAAGGGGGCCGCCTCTGGTGGCAAAAAAACGCGCTGCATCAAAATGATAATATATAACAGGTTTATTTTGGTATAAGACATCAAAAGACGCAGAGGAATAATCTGTAACCATCATATCGCATAAAATTATTAGTTCCTGAACATTAACCTCCTGGATACAGAAAAAATTTACATTTGAATAATTCAACTTAAAGTTATCAAGGTGTTTTTTTAATTGATGGTGAATACAAATATCCAGAGTATAATTATATTTCTTGAGCAAATCAATCACAGGCGGCGAAAATAATTCCGTGATCTTTTTGTAATATTCAGATTTTAAAAAATTTTCATCACTAACGTTCGTTAGCCATTCACGCCAGGTTGGCATCAATAAGATTTTGCGTCTTTTTTTATTTTGTTTTTTCGGAAGATAATCAAACCTTGTTAATCCGGTAATCGCGATTTCATTTTTTTGAAAACCAAATTGCCTTTGTAATAATTTTCCTTCATATGCGGAACTCACTACAAACTTATCCGGAAGCTCATTTCTTCGCAACATCGAGTTCCTATCATAATAACCTTTAGCTCTACTGGTCGCAAATATGCCATGCTGAAGAAAAATTTTCTTTTTATGTAAATGATCTTTGTAGACTTCAGGCCAATGATGAAAAATATCTCTTAAAGTATCGCTGTAAACATAAGTACAAGCTTTATGGAAGTATATGAAATGCTTTAAAGAACCATAATGCAGCACATTGGAAAAGCCGTCCAAATTATTTTTGGTCGGTGAATTCTTATTAATGACATAATAAAATTTGTTTTTTGTCCTTTGTTCGCTAATTTTCTTAAAAAGAAAAAAGCTAGTATCATTTGCGGTCTGCCCTAGCCTTTCCCCAATTAGTACAATATTGTCGGACTTAATGAAACCAGAAAGAACGCGGGCGAGATCATATTTGATTGACCATTTATATTTAGCAAAAAACTTAAAAAATTTCTTTTTGTAAAAAGTTAGCTTTCTTTTTCTATTAGCCTTTTTGATACTATGATAATCACTTATCATATTCTCATTATTGAGTATTATCGCTTTCCTTAGGCAGGAACTTTTTATCTTCTTATTCAGCACCCTAAAAGCTTCGGTGTAAAATGAATGATAAATTAAATTCATAACCAAACGACGCTGGGGGGTGAAAATATTTATAATATCAGCACCAATGTGCTCTCTAAAAAACGCCCCTAACAACTTATATATTTTTTTGCAATCGCTAAGGCTTTTCTCTGAGGAATATTTTTCGAGACGATAAAGTATACCTTTAATAACAAAAAGTTTCGCTAGCCTGGTTTGTCTTTCAGGCAAATTGAATTGATAGGTGAGCTTATATACTTCGATAAAGTCCAGAAAAACCTTTTCGTTTACTACTTGCGTACAGGAGGGATTATGCTCATCTTCACGAGCTCGGTACAGATAGGTTATATCCGGTGAGGAAGAAATATGGTTGGCATGATACATCGCGCTCAGAACAAAAATCCAGTCCTCACCTATTTTGATTCCTAAGGGGAATCTAATATGATGTTTTATTAGTAAAGACTTTCTATATAATTTTGCCACGGGCCCTGGCGTGTTCATTAGAATTGAGCGATGAGAAAATTTAACCTGTCGGAAAGAAGAGCTTGCAACCTCGGCATGATCGTCTATAAACCAGCTTCGACGACTATTGAATGCTTTGCAATGAGTTATAACCACATCTGAGCCCGTATTAATTGAAAGCTTATAAAGCGAAGCCAGTGCTCTTGGGGGTAATAAATCATCTGAATCGAGGAAATAAATATACTCACCTCGCGCAATATCTATAGCATTATTTCTTGCAACCGATTGGCCTGCGTTTTCCTGATGAACTGCAACAATATTAGAGTATCGTCTCGCGTATTCATTAATAATGATATTACTGGAATCAGGAGAGCCATCATTTACTATGATAATCTCAATAATATCAATAGCATTAACTCCATTGATATTTTGTGCGAGAACAGAATCAATGCATTCCGAAAGGTATTTCTCTGTATTATAAACAGGTATAATCACAGAAATTAGATAGTTCGTTCCTTTTACTATCTTATCTACATTCATTTTAAATCACTCTATTAATTCGTTTAGATTCTTCTTTAACAAAATATCATAATGTTTTAAGTTTGCGGTTTTTGTATTAAAATCATTAGGGCATATGGAGTGGGGGTATAAGCCTTCTTTTTTTTCTTGCGATAAAGAATTGTAAACACTTTTGGCTGCCGGGGATCTTACGTTAAAATAATAACAAATATCTCGAGATTGAACCGCGTGACCTTTTAAATAAGTAAACCATGGAACAAGAAAGGTTGCGAGATTTAAGTCATAATTATTTCTAAATTTATGAATTAAAAACCCTTCAATTTCTTTCTCGTACAACCTCCAGACTTCTTTATACATACTAACTTTAAGCGGTATATATGTATGTACTAAAGGATTATTTATATCACTTCTAAAATACCGTCTTAACAATTCAATGCTTCGTAAGGATGCATGTAATGTAGGCGTATCAACACCTTTTTCAGCCATCTTATTAAGATCTTTTAAAGCAACAAATAGCGAGGCGATACCATTACTTTTGAAAAAGTGTCCCGCAGGTAAAGGTCTGGCAACAATAACATCATCATTAAAATAAATGAAATTTTCATTTAAGCCAGGGATTTTATGTAAGAAAGCTTCAATTACATGTGAGTTGAATGTCGGAAGATAGCAGTCCGGTATAATCTCCCGGTGATCAACTATGGTGACATTATTAAATTGTTTTATCCAGGAGGGTTTTTGAGAATCCGTTATGAGATATATTTTATTCACCCAGGATAAATTCTTTTGAATGCTTTTCAGAGAATAATACAGCTCATTATGATTTGTAAAACGAGCGCTATCCTTTGCATATTCCCCCTCAGAAAAAGTAGTTGTGCTTTTAAACGATTCAAACTTTAACTGCCAGTCAGGATCTTGATTGTCTACCCATGTAAAAACCACATCTATCTTAAAATGATTATCCATCAAAGATTCAAGAATTAAATCATTTTTGATTAAAATATATTCTTCTTCTTCGGGGCATTTTAGTTCATTCCTGATGACAGGGTACCTTTTATTAAAATAATCTCTGAAAAATAATGGAGGATTCCTGAGTAGTTTATAAATTCTTTTCATGTTGCGCTCTTCTTATCGTTCAATCTTAATGCATTGCATAATAGAAGCCGCTAAAACTTATTTCGGCTTTCATTCTTAAGATATTCCTCTATTGCTTCCGGGACGCTATTATATACATTAACATTTGAACTGCTGGAAATAATTAAAGCTATATCACAATAATTTTTAAGCGTATCGAGGCTATGAGAAACCATTAAGAATGCAGATTCTTTATTTTTTTCCGCAAAAATTTTATGACATTTATCCCGGAAACGCGCATCCCCTACCGCAGTGACTTCGTCAACCAGGTAATAGTCAAATTTAAATGCCATACTCAGCCCGAAGCTCAGCCTGGAACGCATCCCGGAAGAGTAGGTTTTTATCGGCATATCGAAGTACTTACCTAATTCGGCAAACTCTTCAACGAAAGCGACCTTCTCTTTTAGATCCGCTTTCGTGGCATACAGGCGAGCCACAAACTTAACGTTCTCGCGCCCGGTCAGGCTGCCCTGAAAGCCGCCAGAAAGACCAACCGGCCAGGAGATAGAGCGCTGCGAGATAATGCGCCCGCTGTCAGGTTTATCTATGCCGCCTATCATGCGCAGCAACGTGGATTTGCCGGCTCCGTTGCGGCCAATCAGCGCCACGCTTTTTCCAGCTGGCAACTCAAGGCTGAGATCTTTAAAAACATAATGTCTGCCGCCAGGCACCCGGTAAGACTTGGTCAGGTTTTCAATTTTAATCATGACGTCAACATGGCCTCTTCCCGGTTACGATAAAGCAACAGCCCAACAAACAGGACTGCGAGCGTGCTAATTGCAAGATAAGCAAGACTGGCCCCGTCGCTTTGGTAGCTCCTGGCGACCGCACCGCGAGCAAGCTCCACCGCATGGAGCAGCGGGTTCCAGGTAAGCCAGCGCCAGTATTCCTTCGGCACAGAACTGAGCGGAAACATAATGCAGGAGATAAAATAGAGCGGCTTGATGATGACGGGTAAAAACTTCTCCATTTCCGGAAAGGCATCGCCCGCGACCATAACAATCAGCCCGCAGCCAAAAGAGAAAACGACCAGCAAAAAACCCACGGTAAAAAGTGAGATGAGGTTAACATGATCGATGGTTTCACCACTTATTAATAACAACGTCATTAACAAAAAATAAACCATTATATAAATAAACAGCTCAAGGATAGTTCGGGCAATAATAGTATCGACTGGCTTTACCGGCCGGTAATTAAACAATCCCTGGTTCGCCTCAACGGCATTAATGGACCGCGTGGCTATATTGCTGAAAAGAAAATAAGGAATAAGGCCATTAAGCAGGAAAACCGGAAAAGAAATATCCGCTATAGCACGCTGCATTACGTAGTCAAAAATAATCCACAATACAAACAGATGCAGTACCGGTTCCAGTAATGCCCAGCAATAGCCAAGCCGGTATTTCCCGAAGCGCGTTTTTAGCTCGCGCAGAAACAACGCTGTTACCGTTGCTTTCTGAATATGAAATCCAGTCCTGATCATAAGCATATTCCGTATTTGAAAAAAATCGGGCAGGCTACCGCACAGGCAATGCTATCCGCAACTGCCTGAAGGTATTGAATTAATTTTTCGTTAAGAGGAGTAAGACTGCCGCTGGTGATCTCTGGCTGCGTTGCGCAGCATTCATAATTAATAAATATGAATCTCTAAATTATATTTATTCAGGCAATATTTATTTCCACTGTGCGGGCGAGAAGATAACGCTATTCTTGAGTTGAGGCAATAAGTGAGAAGAGTCTTATTTGTATGGCTGAATATTAATGAACAAACCCGCCCGGAAATTTGGCAAAAAAAATCCGCCCTTAGCTTTCTACGTCTTTATTTGTATGAGCTTCCCTTTAATTCAGAATAATGCACGCCAGCATAGAACTGCGTCACTTTATCCGACTGCATCACAAAATCGATATAACTCATTAAAGCGGGGGAATTGAGCTTACGGCCTGGATAAATAAGCCAGAGATCATTGCCTGCGACTTGCCACTCTGAAAGTACAGGCGTCAGTAGCCCCTTTTCAATATTATCTTCCAGCAGGAAGGCGGGAAGCAGCGTTATGCCTGCGCCAGCAATAGCGCTGCCGCGCGCATAAAGTAGGTTATCGGTCTGGTGAGACGGGTTTAACAGGCACAGATAGTCTTCGCTCTCACGCTGAAAGAGCCACTGCGACCAGGCTTTATGGACGATGCAGCGATGCTCGACTAGTTGGCTCGGATGCGTAATCGGGGCATAGCGCGCAAGATAGTCAGGCGAAGCGAGCAGATAGCGCGGACAATGGCCAATCATACGGCCCACCAGCGATGAGTCCTGCGGCTTGCCGGTACGTAACGCCACATCAAACCCCTCTTCCACCAGATCCAGCACGTCGTCCGACACGCAAACTTCCAGGGAGACATCAGGGTAACGCGCCTGGAACTGCGCGTTTATAGGCGCAAGCAGCGTGGCGCCAATACCCGCCGGGCAGGTAATGCGCAAGCGTCCGCTTGGGTTATCGCGCAGGCGCTGCACCGCCAGTTCAGCCCGTTCGCTTGCCGCCAGCATTTCGCGACAGTGCAGCAAATAGTGTTCGCCAGCGAAGGTCAGGTTTAGCTTACGTGTGGTGCGGTTAAGCAAACGCAGACCCACCTGGTTTTCAAGCTGGCTGATGCGCTGACTGACGCTTGATTTCGGCAATCCTGCCTTTGCGGCGGCGGCCGTAAAACTGCCTGTTTCCGCCACCAGGGCGAACAGAGCCATATCCTGAAGCTGCTTAAACATAATTGTTCATCCTGGGCGAACACTGCGTTCGGGATTGTCCATCTTATCACCCCTTTCGCTGGCGCGTAGTCTACAGTCATCACTATGACTCGACTTCACGCTTACATGAGGAATTGGCTATGACTGTAAAATCCATTGCCGTTAACCCGCAGGATCCGAAAACCTTTATCGAAATCACCACCGAAATGCCGCAGCCGGGCGATAACGACCTGCTGGTGGAAGTGAAAGCGGTCTCGATTAACCCGGTCGATACCAAGGTTCACGCCGGCCTGCAAAAAAATGGTTTGCAGGAACCGCGCGTGCTGGGCTGGGATGCGAGCGGCATCGTTAAGGCTGTCGGCAGCAAGGTAGAGGGTTTTAAAGCAGGCGATGAAGTTTACTACGCAGGCGACATTACCCGCCCCGGCAGCAACACCACGCACCAGCTGATTGACGCCCGTATCGTCGGCCACAAACCGCGCTCGCTGGACTGGGCGGCAGCCGCTTCCATTCCTTTAACCGCGCTTACCGCATGGGAAGGTCTGTTCGAGCGCCTGAACATTCAGGACGCCGGTGAGGATAAAACGCTGTTGATCATCGGCGGCGCAGGGGGCGTTGGTTCGCTCGCGATTCCCTTCGCGCGTCATCACAGCAAGGTAAAAATCATCGCCACCGCCTCGCGTGAAGACTCTGCGCAGTGGTGTCGCGAACGCGGCGCCGATCTCGTGGTGAATTATCACGACCTGCCAGGCGAGCTGGCGAAACACGAGATTAAATTTGTGGATTACATTTTCATCCTCAACGACACCGATGGTCACTGGGAAGCGGTAAGCCAGCTTATCGCGCCGCAGGGGCATATCTGCACTATCGTTGAAAACAAACAGCCGTTAAACCAGGATGCGTTGAAATCGAAGTCTGCCGCGCTGCACTGGGAATTTATGTATACCCGCAGCATGTACCAGACCGCCGACATGGCGCGTCAGGGCGAGATTTTAGAGAACGTGGCGAAGCTTGTGGATGAAGGCGTTGTGGAAAATGCATTGAGCGAAACGCTGCACGGCCTGAGCGTGGAGAGCATTACCGAAGCGCACCAGAAAGTGCTGGAAGGCCATATGCGCGGCAAAGTGGTGGTGGCGTTTTAAATTCTCTCCTCTCCCCACAGGGGAGAGGAGCAGGGTAAAGGCGGTTACGCCTGTTCGCCCATCAGTTGCTTAACCAGCTCGACGCAGCGCAGGAAGCGGGCATCGTAGTCCGCTTCTTCAACATGCACGAACTCCACGTTGTTCTCTTCAAGCATCGACACCAGCATGGTCTGGAACTCCCGGCGATCCACCGAGCTGCCAAGGCTTCGCAACCCATCCGCCACCCAGGGGGTGTTGTTTTCCAGCAAAATCACCAGATCGAAGCGGTATTCATCTATTAACGCCTGCACAAAGGGGTGCTCCCTGCCCTCGTACTTTTTGCAGAAAGCCTGCGTGGTGACGAAATCCGTATCCACAAACGCGACTTTATTGGCGTACTTCACGGCGAAATCGATGTACTGAGCGTGGCCAAGCGCGATTTTGTCGTAATCGGAATATTGCAGCGCCATTTCGTCGCCGCCCAGATGCGAGAAAACATAATCGCGGCCATATTCCCAGGCGCTGGTGGTGTTAAAGATATTGGCGAGTTTATTTACCAGCGTTGATTTCCCGCTTGATTCCCCGCCCAGAATAGCCACGGTACGCACGAAGAACGGTTTAACTTCGGTAGGAATATATTCCCAGTAGCGGAACGGGTTTTCGCGGATCTGCCCGCCGCTAATGTTCATGAAGGTGCGCTTCGGGTCGATAAGCACCGTCTCGATGCCCAGATGCTCGCGATACTGCGGCGCGTCGGCTTCTTCAGAGGTATAGACCCGGTCGGGATGAATGCCTTTCTCTTCAAGAAACGCCTTGATGCCGTTGCTCCAGACATCCCAGCCGTGCGGGTACGGCTCCATGTCCTCTTCGTTAAAGGCATGGATGCGGATATTTTTCTGGTATTTGAAGGTTTGCAGCAGCCAGCGCAGGCGGTCCGGCACGGTAGGCTGCTGCGACATGGCGCTCTCTTCAAACAGCAGGCGGTCGCGCTTTTCATCAAACCCCATGATGATATGCAGTTCATCCACCTGGCTGCATGCGCGCTGAATAAGGTAAATATGCCCGGTATGCAGCGGATAGAACTTCCCGAAAACCACCCCCACGCTCTTTTGCTGACGAGGGAACTCCAGCCCCAGGAAGCGATGCAACGCCTCAAGCTTCTGGGCGCTGGGGCTTTTGATTTTCGCGTTCAGGAGCTGGCTTAAATAACCCTTGGTCATGCCGCAAGCTTCCGCAACTTCCTGTAGGGTGCAGCCCTTTTGACGGATCGCGGTTTTGAGATAGTCGAATGATGACACAAGAGCCTCCTGCTGAATTGGCGTGCCGGATCTACAGAATGTGCAGGGCGGGTGGGCAACGCCTCACCCGCCAAAAAACATAAGCTTATGGATTATAGGTCGTCAAAGACGGCTAATGCATCCGACAGTTTTTTCACGCCAAAGATTTTCATCCCTTCCGGCACTTTTTTCGGCACATTGGCGGCAGGCACAATGGCGCGACGGAAACCATGCTTCGCCGCTTCAGAGATGCGCTCCTGGCCGCTTGGCACCGGGCGTATCTCGCCCGCCAGTCCCACTTCGCCAAAGACCACCAGATCCTGCGGCAGCGGACGGTCGCGCAGGCTTGAAACCATCGCCAGCAGCAACGCCAGGTCCGCGCTGGTTTCCGTGACTTTTACGCCGCCCACGACGTTAACGAAAACATCCTGATCCGCCATCTGCAAACCGCCGTGACGGTGCAGCACGGCCAGCAGAATAGCGAGGCGGTTTTGCTCAAGCCCCACCGCCACGCGGCGCGGGTTGCCCATCATGGAGTGATCCACCAGCGCCTGGATTTCCACCAGCAGCGGACGCGTGCCTTCCCAGACCACCATCACGGAACTGCCCGACGTCACTTCATCGCCGCGGCTTAAGAAGATGGCGGAAGGGTTGCTCACTTCGCGAAGCCCTTGCTCGGTCATGGCGAACACGCCAAGCTCATTCACGGCGCCGAAGCGGTTTTTATGGCTGCGCAACGTGCGAAAGCGCGAGTCGGCGTCGCCATCCAGCAGCACCGAGCAGTCGATACAGTGCTCCAGCACTTTCGGGCCCGCCAGCGAGCCGTCTTTCGTCACATGGCCGACCATGACAATGGCCACGCCGCGGGTTTTTGCAAAGCGCGTCAGGTAAGCCGCCGTTTCGCGCACCTGGGCAACGCTTCCCGGCGACGACTGGATATCCGCCATATGCATAACCTGAATGGAGTCGATAACCATCAGCTTCGGCTGCTCTTCTTCGGCAATCTGGCAGATGGTTTCGATGCTCGTTTCAGAGAGCATATTCAGGTTGGTGGTCGGCAGGCCCAGACGATGGGCGCGCATCGCCACCTGCTGGAGCGACTCTTCGCCGGTGACGTAGAGCGTTTTCATCTGCTCGGCGAGCTTGCACAGCGTTTGCAACAGCAGCGTGGATTTACCGGCGCCGGGGTTGCCGCCAATCAGAATAGCGCTGCCCGGCACGACGCCGCCGCCGAGCACGCGGTCAAACTCTTTAAAGCCGGTAGAGAAGCGCGGCAGCGCCTCAAGGCTTATCTCAGAGAGCTTCTGCACTTTGGCGGTGCCCGCGCTACCCGCGTAGCCCGCCAGCCTTTCATTGCGCGCCGCTTGCGGCGAGGCGGCGATACGCACTTCCGTGATGGTATTCCAGGCATGACAGGCGCTGCACTGTCCCTGCCAGCGCGGATAATCCGCACCACACTCATTACACACAAACGCGCGTTTTGGAGCTTTCGCCACCTTTTACCTCTTTATTTCTGGTTCAGGCTGCCTGAAAGAATGCAGAACACCCCCATCAGGTCAGCGTGACGGATAGTCACTTCCGTCTTTTCGTTCACTTTCGGTTTGGCGTGGTAGGCTATGCCCAACCCCGCCGTCTGGATCATCGGCAGATCGTTGGCGCCGTCGCCAATCGCTACCGTCTGCGCCATCGGGATCGCATATTGCTCCGCCAGCGATTTCAGCGTCTGCGCTTTAAATTGCGCATCGACAATCTGACCAATCACTTCGCCGGTCAGCTTGCCATCGCGGATCTCCAGCTCGTTCGCCACCACGGCGGTAAGATGCAGCTTTTCGCGCAAATAGTCCGCGAAGAAGGTAAAGCCGCCGGAGGCGATAGCCACCTTCCAGCCGAGCGACTCAAGCTTCAGCACCAGCGAGGACAGCCCCGGCATCAGCGGCAGCGCGTCGCGCACCTGGCGCAGGATATCCGCATCCGCCCCTTTCAGCGTGCCGACGCGGCTGCGCAGGCTGGCGGTGAAGTCCAGTTCGCCGCGCATGGCGCGCTCGGTCACTTCCGCGACCTGCTCGCCCGTGCCGGCAAGCTTTGCAATCTCGTCGATACATTCAATCTGGATGGCGGTGGAGTCCATGTCCATCACCAGCAGGCCTGGCGTTTTCAGATGGGGGATTTTACCGAGCGGCGCGACGTCAAACCCTTCATCGTGCGCAAGGCGGGTAGCGCGAGAGGTCAGCGAACCGGCAAGGCGGATCACCTGATAATCTTCCACGCACCAGGCGGTAACGATAACCATCGCCGCGCCCAGCTTACGCTGATATTGGGTCAGCGACTGCTTATTTAAACCCCGTCCGTACAGGAGCCAGCCGCTACGGCCGGCATGGTAATCAAGCGGCATCACTTCGTCGCCGCTTAAGGAAAGCGGCAAGCCGGGCCAGTGGGATACGTCGTTTGGCAGGTCGCACCAGGTCAGACTGTTCGGCATTCAAGCTCCTGTAAATATAATCAGGCCGGGACAAAACAACGCATGAGGCTACCCTGTCCGCAGCGCTTCTGGCAACATTAAGATTCACATTTTAAGCAGGTAAACTATGACCCGCGCAAAACTGAAATTTCGACTGCACCGCGCAGTCATCGTCCTTATCTGTCTCGCCCTGCTGGTTGCCTTAATGCAGGGCGCCTCCTGGTTTAGCCAGAGCCACCAGCGGCTGCGTAACGTCCAGCTTGAAGAACTGGCCCGCACGCTGGCGCGCCAGGTGAGCTTTAGCCTCGCGCCGCTGATGAAAGGCGAAAACCCCGACGAGAAACGCATTACCGCTCTGCTGAACCAGCTTACCGAAGAGAGCCGCATTCTTGACGCTGGCGTCTATGACGAAGAGGGCGAACTGATTGCCCGCGCCGGTGAAGGCGTAGAAGTGCGCGACCGCCTGGCGCTGGATGGCAAAAAGGCGGGCAGCTATTTTAACGAGCAAATCGTGCAGCCGGTACAGGATAAAAGCGGCGCGATTGGCTATTTGCGCATTACGCTCGATACCCATACGTTGCCAACCGAAGCCAAGCAGGTTGATAACACGACCAATATCCTGCGCCTGATGATGCTGCTGGCGTTGGCCATCGGTATTGTGCTGACGCGCACCCTGCTGCAAGGCAGACGCACCCGCTGGCAGCAATCGCCCTTCCTGCTTACCGCCAGTAAATCGGTGCCAGAGGAAGATAACGGCGAAAACGGTTCCTCTTCGCAACCCGGCGCCTGAGGGGCGCGTTTCGCACCGCCCGCTCTGCGCGGGCGTGATACTCTTTTCTTTCCTGTTAACGAATGGATATCGCTATGTCTTCTTTACGTCTGCTGATTTCTGACTCTCACGATCCCTGGTTTAACCTGGCGGTGGAAGAGTGCATTTTTCGCCAGATGCCCGCTACCCAGCGGGTGCTGTTTCTGTGGCGCAACGCCGACACCGTTGTCATCGGACGCGCGCAAAATCCGTGGAAAGAGTGCAACACCCGACGGATGGAAGAAGATAACGTACGCCTGGCGCGACGCAGCAGCGGCGGCGGCGCGGTCTTCCACGATCTCGGCAATACCTGTTTTACCTTTATGGCAGGCAAACCGGAGTATGACAAAAGCGTCTCGACGGCCATTGTGATTAACGCTCTGGCGGCGCTTGGCATTCCGGCGAGCGCTTCCGGGCGTAACGATCTGGTTGTCGCGACCCAGGAAGGCGACCGCAAAATTTCCGGCTCCGCTTACCGTGAAACCCTGGATCGCGGCTTTCACCATGGCACGCTGCTGCTGAACGCCGATTTAAGCCGCCTTGCCAACTACCTTAATCCGGATAAGAAAAAGCTACAGGCTAAAGGCATCACCTCCGTGCGCGGGCGCGTCGCTAATCTCAACGATCTCTCCCCCGGCATCACGCACGAGCAGATTTGCGAAGCGGTAAAGCAGGCGTTTTTTACCTTTTACGGCGAGCAGGTGGAAGCAGAAGTTATCTCCCCGGACGCCGCGCCGGATTTACCGGGCTTCGCGGAAACCTTCGCCCGCCAGAGCAGCTGGGAGTGGAATTTCGGCCAGGCCCCCGCCTTTACCCATCTGCTTGATGAGCGCTTTACCTGGGGCGGCGTGGAACTGCATTTCGACGTGGAGAAAGGGCATATCACCCGCACGCAGGTATTTACCGACAGCCTTAATCCCGCGCCGCTGGAGGCGCTGGCGAACCGCCTGCAAGGATGCGCTTACCGGGCGCAGGACCTGAAGCAAGAGTGCGAAACGCTGATCGGCGATTTCCCGGAGCAGGAAGCGGAGCTGCGTCAGGTTGCTGAGTGGATTGCGCAGGTCGTGCGCTAGAGAGGAAAAGCGCGCTCGCAGGGCGGCGGCTGTTCTTTCGCCATCCATAAAAAAAGGGCGCCGCAGCGCCCTTTTTACTGCATCACACGCTTACTCTTTGTCGCCCAGCAACACAGATTCCAGCGCAATGTGGATCATGTCGTTGAACGTGGTCTGACGCTCTGCCGCCGTGGTTTGCTCATGGGTGCGGATATGGTCGGAAACGGTGCAGATAGTCAGCGCTTTTGCGCCGAACTCCGCCGCCACGCCATAAATGCCCGCTGCTTCCATCTCCACACCGAGAATGCCGTATTTTTCCATGACGTCGAACATGGACGGATCCGGCGTATAGAACAGGTCAGCTGAGAAGATGTTGCCGACGCGCGCTTCCACGCCCAGCGCTTTCGCCGCGTCTACCGCGTTGCGCACCATGCCGAAATCGGCGATAGCCGCAAAATCGTGGTCTTTAAAACGCAGACGGTTAACTTTGGAGTCGGTGCAGGCGCCCATGCCGATGACGACATCACGCAGTTTGACATCGGCGCGCACCGCGCCGCAGGAGCCAACGCGAATAATTTTCTTCACGCCGAAATCGGTGATCAGCTCTTTGGTGTAGATGGAGCAGGACGGGATGCCCATGCCGTGGCCCATTACGGAGATTTTGCGGCCTTTATACGTGCCGGTAAAGCCCAGCATGCCGCGTACGTTGTTCACTTCACGCACGTCTTCAAGGAAGGTTTCTGCAATGTGCTTAGCGCGCAGCGGATCGCCCGGCATCAGAACAACGTCAGCGAAATCGCCCATCTCGGCGTTAATGTGTGGGGTAGCCATTTTTATTTTCCTTAACGTTTAAAGCAAAATGCAGGGCGGATAACCCGCCCCGCCAATTCAGAACATCGCCTTGCCATATTCCATGTCAGACAAACCAAAATATTTGGCGACGGTCTGACCGATATCCGCAAACGTTTCACGATGGCCCAGCGAGCCGGGTTTCACTTTCGGGCCGTAAATCAGCACCGGAATGTGTTCTCGCGTGTGATCGGTGCCTTTCCAGGTCGGGTCGCAGCCGTGGTCGGCGGTAAAGATGATAATGTCATCTTCGCCCACCAGTTCCAGCAGCTCCGGCAGACGGCGGTCGAACAGCTCAAGGCCGCCCGCATAGCCCGCCACGTCGCGACGGTGCCCCCAGGAGGAGTCGAAATCCACGAAGTTGGTGAAGACAATCGTCTGGTCGCCCGCTTCTTTCATCTCTTTGATGGTGGCGTCAAACAGCGCGTCGAGACCGGTGGCTTTTACCTTTTTGGTAATGCCCATGTTGGCGTAGATATCCGCGATTTTACCCACGGAAACCACCTGGCCGCCCTTCTCGTCCACCAGCTTTTTCAGCACGATCGGCGCAGGCGGTTCGACCGCCAGGTCATGACGGTTGCCTGTGCGCTGGAAGTTGCCCGCCTTGTCGCCGACAAACGGACGCGCGATAACGCGACCAATGTTGTAGCCGCCTTCGGTCAGCTCTTCACGGGCGATCTCGCACAACTCATAGAGGCGATCGAGGCCGAAAGTCTCTTCGTGACAGGCGATCTGGAATACCGAGTCGGCAGAGGTATAGAAAATCGGCTTGCCGGTTTTCATATGCTCTTCGCCCAGTTCGTCCAGAATCACGGTGCCGGAAGAGTGGCAGTTACCGAGATAACCCGGCAGGTTTGCGCGCTCAACCAGCTTGTCGAGCAACTCCTGCGGGAAGCTGTTTTTCTCATCGGTGAAGTAACCCCAGTCGAAAAGCACCGGCACGCCGGCGATTTCCCAGTGGCCTGACGGGGTGTCTTTACCGGAAGAAAGCTCGTGCGCCCAGGCATAGGCGCCGGTGATTTCCGCTTCGCCATCCATACCGGCAGGAATAAAACCGGTTGCGCCTTCATGCGCTTTCGCCAGACCCAGTCTGGTCAGATTCGGCAGATAGAGCGGGCCCTGGCGGCCTTTGTCCGCCTCGCCTTTCGCGCAGGCTTCAGCGATGTGGCCAAGGGTATCGGAACCCGCGTCGCCGAAGCGTTCCGCATCTTCCGTTGCGCCAATTCCGAAAGAGTCCAGCACCATAATAAATGCACGTTTCATATGTTCTCCGTACCTATTGCGCTGTAAAAAAGTGATCAGATCAGTATGCCACTTATTGGCTGATTCTGCGATAGACAACCGGTGAGCTTTCCGGCGCGGTATCGTTAACTTTGATTGCCGCTTTCACCGCCTGCGCCGCCTGTTTCCAGTTCTCTTCGCTGCTGGCGTGAATGATCGCCAGCGGGCGCTCGCCGTCAACCTGCTCGCCAAGGCGCGCCATCTCGGTGAAGCCAACGCTGTAGTCAATGCTGTCAGCAGCCTGGCGACGGCCGCCGCCCATGGCAACGACCGCCATTCCGAGCGCCCGGGTATCCATTTCGCTGACATAACCCGCGCGGTCGGCATACACCGCTTTGCTGAGCATCGCGGTCGGCAGGTAGCGATCGTAATTTTCGATAAAGTCGTCCGGCCCTTTCTGCGCCGCCACCATGCGACCGAAGATTTCCGCCGCCTTGCCGTTATCCAGCACCGCCTGAAGCTGTCGGCGCGCGTCGGTATCGTCTTTCGCCAGCTTGCCGGAGATAAGCATTTCCACGCACAGCGCCATCGTCACCTCAAAAAGACGCGGATTGCGGTACTCGCCGGTCAGGAATTGCACCGCTTCGCGCACTTCTACTGCGTTGCCGGCGCTGGAAGCCAGCACCTGGTTCATGTCGGTGAGCAGCGCCGTGGTGCGTACGCCCGCGCCGTTGGCAACGCCAACTATCGCTTCCGCCAGCTCCTGGGAAAGCGCGTAGGTCGGCATAAACGCCCCGCTGCCGACTTTCACGTCCATGACCAGCGCGTCCAGCCCTTCAGCAAGCTTTTTCGCAAGAATAGAGCCGGTGATAAGCGGAATGGAATCGACCGTGGCGGTGATGTCGCGGGTAGCGTAAAAACGCTTGTCGGCGGGGGCCAGCGAGTTGGTCTGGCCGATTATCGCCACGCCGACCTCTTTAATGATCTGACGAAAGCGGTTGTCGTCCGGGAAAATATCAAAGCCCGGGATCGCCTCCAGCTTGTCGAGCGTGCCGCCGGTATGGCCAAGGCCGCGCCCGGAAATCATGGGAATGTAGCCGCCGCAGGCCGCCACCATCGGGCCGAGCATCAGCGAAGTGACATCGCCCACGCCGCCAGTGGAGTGTTTATCCACCACCGGGCCGTTCAGGTTCAGGCTTTTCCACTCCAGCACCGTACCTGAATCTCGCATCGCCATGGTCAGCGACACGCGCTCCGGCATGGTCATATCGTGGAAGAAAATGGTCATCGCCAGCGCGGCGATTTGCCCTTCGGAAATGGTGTTGTCGCGAATGCCGTTAATGAAGAAGCGGATCTCTTCGTCGCTCAGCGGCTGGCCATCGCGTTTTTTACGAATAATTTCTTGTGCGAGAAACAAGGTAACCCCCTGATGTCATCAGGTTAAAAGCGGCGGAGACCCGCCGCAGAAGAGATTAGTACTGGCTGGCGCTCTTGCCGTCGCCATGGCCCAGCGCTTTCAGCAGGCTTGCCAGCAGGCTGGAGGCGCCAAAGCGGTAGTGACGGGCGTCGGCCCAGTCGGCGCCGAAGAGTTCGTCAGCGACCGCCAGGTATTTAGCTGCGTCTTCCGCCGTGCGAACGCCGCCCGCCGGTTTAAAACCTACGCTTTCCTGAACGCCCATATCGCGGATAACTTCCAGCATAATGCGCGCGCTTTCCGGGGTGGCGTTAACCGGCACTTTACCGGTAGAGGTTTTGATGAAGTCTGCGCCCGCTTTGATAGCGATTTCCGACGCCTTGCGGATCAACGCTTCTTCTTTAAGTTCGCCAGTTTCGATGATCACTTTCAGCAGCACATTGGCTGCCGCACAGGCGTCTTTGCAGGCTTTTACCAGCTCAAAGCCAACCTGCTCGTTGCCGGCGATCAGCGCACGGTACGGGAATACCACGTCCACTTCATCCGCGCCGTAGGCAATTGCCGCGCGGGTTTCCGCCAGCGCGATGTCGATATCGTCATTGCCGTGCGGGAAGTTGGTCACCGTAGCAATACGGATCTCCGGCGTGCCTTGCGCTTGCAGGGTTTTGCGCGCAACAGGAATAAAACGCGGGTAGATGCAGATGGCAGCCGTGTTGCCCACCGGGGTTTTCGCCTGGTGACAAAGCGCAATCACCTTTTCATCGGTGTCGTCGTCGTTCAGGGTGGTGAGGTCCATCAGTTGCAGCGCACGCAGGCTGCTTTTGGTTAAATCAGTCATAACAATCTCCAACAAAAAAACGATTCTCAGAGGAGAAACTCAACACGTTGGAGCGGGCCTGGTTCCATGAAGAAGCGTGGCGTCAGCCGCCAGCGCGTTGAGTTCCGTCTCACCGCTTATCACCGCAGTCAATGTTAAAATTCTAACATCTGCACCAGCGATGATTTTGTGTCGCGTTTCACAAATTACAAAAACAGGTTTGCATTCATACAACCATTATATGTGATTAATCTAACAATATCCCAGCGAAAACGTCCTGCTTCAGCGGGCATCCCAATGATCAGCGCACCGGACGTTCGCGCCGTGAATGTTAAAATAATAACAAGTCACTGAATTTACCTGCTGGCTTTTGACTTAAGAATAATGCGCGGCGTGGCGGTATGCAGAGGTTTACGCCACTTTCCCCCGGTGCGGAAAGAAAGTGGCGCATTTTTATGAAAGGCGTATTAAAGCGAAGGGCGCCAGTTACAGCGCGAGGAAAACCCCGGCAATCGTGGCGCTCATGAGATTAGAAAGGGTACCGGCCGCTACCGCCTTTAACCCAAGCTGCGCCACCTCGTGGCGGCGGTTCGGCGCCATGCTGCCCAGTCCGCCGATTAAAATCGCAATAGAAGAGAGGTTTGCGAACCCGCACAGCGCAAAAGAGATAATCGCTTTGGTGTGATCCGACAAGACCTGCAAGCCCGCCGCCGCTACAGCGGCATCCTCTTTCAGGTATTCGCCAAAGTTCATGTAGGCGACAAATTCGTTGATGATAAGCTTCTGGCCGATAAACGAACCCGCAACCGTCGCCTCGCTCCAGGGAACGCCAATAAGCCAGGCGAGCGGCGCAAAGACCCAGCCAAGAATAAGCTGCAAGGAGAGTTCAGGATGGTTAAACCAGCCGCCAATGCCGGACAGCATGCCGTTGAGCAGCGCTATCAGCGCCACAAAGGCCAGCAGCATCGCGCCCACGTTTAAGGCTAACTGCATGCCCGAGGAGGCGCCTGACGCCGCCGCGTCCAGCACGTTAGTGGGACGATCCGGATCGTTTTCCGCTGCTTCCAGCCGCGGCGCGTCGTTAGGCGTTTCGGTCTCCGGCAAAATAATCTTGGCGAATAATAAACCGCCCGGCGCCGCCATAAACGAGGCGGCAATCAGATATTCCAGCGGGACGCCCATTTGCGCATACCCGGCCAGCACAGAGCCAGCCACCGAAGCCAGACCGCCGCACATCACCGCAAACAGCTCGGAGCGGGTCATGGTGGCGATATAAGGACGCACTACCAGCGGCGCTTCCGTCTGGCCGACAAAAATATTCGCCGTCGCGGAAAGCGATTCGGTACGGGACGTTTTCAGCACCGCGCGCAGCGCGCCGCCCAGAATACGGATGACCAGTTGCATGATGCCAAGGTAATAAAGCACCGCAATCAGCGAGGAAAAGAACACAATAACCGGCAACACGCGCAGCGCGAAAATAAACCCGCCGCCGCCGAACAGTTCGAACATTTTGTCAGAGACCAGGCCGCCGAAAAGAAAGCTGATGCCGTTATTGCCATAAGCGATAACGTTCGCCACCCCTTCAGACATGGCGAGCAAGATTTTGCGGCCCACCGGAACGTAAAGCACCAGCGCGCCGATGCCGACCTGAATAAGCCAGGCGCCCAGCACAGTGCGAAGATTGATGGCCTTACGATGGCTGGAGAGAAGTACGGCTATCAGCAGCAGCGTAATCATGCCGATAAGCCCCATGAGGATTTGCATACAATGTCCCTGTGTAGTCAGTAAATAACAAGCTCGTTTCCAGAAAACGAGGCGATTATAACGACAGGGTATTAATCGTTGTGCGGCTAAACAAATTTTTGCGAAATAGACGGAGTTTTTCAGTCAATAATTTGCGGCAGTTCACATTAGGGTGCTGGCGGAAAGGCAAAGAGGCGTAAGGTATTTTGCAAAATGGTCTCGGCGATAAGCTCAGGCGGCTCGGGACGCAGTTCGCAAAGCACGTCGAATACGCCATTGACGCGCTCGGGGCGATTAGGCTGGCCCTGGAAGCCGTTAAGCGGCATATCCGGAGCGTCGGTTTCCAGAAGCAGCGCTGAAAGCGGCAGTTGCGCGATGACGTTGCGCGTTTTGCTGGCGCGGGGATAGGTGATCGTGCCGCCCACGCCAATCTTATAGCCCATATCAACAAAGCGTTGCGCCTGTTGCAGACTGCCGGCGAAACCATGCACCACGCCCCGGCGCGGCAAATCATGACGCTTTAAGTGCATCGCGAGCTTGTCGTGCGTACGGCGGGAATGGAGGATAACCGGCAGCTGATAACGCTTTGCCAGCGTCAACTGCGCGTCGAGAATCGCTTCCTGGCGCTCAAAGAGCGGGTTTTCCATATAGAGATCGAGGCCGATTTCCCCTATCGCCACCATTTTCGGCGGGCGATTTTTCAGGTGATGTTCCAGCAGCGCCAGCGAAGCATCGTTATGTTTGTTAATCACGATAGGGTGCAGGCCGAGCGCGGCGTAAAGGCGGCTATGGGTCTGCGCGAGCGACAAGACAGCGCCAAAACGTTCCGCTTCAATGGCCGGTAAGATGATTTTCTCAACGCCTGCCTGCGCCGCCTGGTCAAGGCTTCTTGCTTCGTCGCCCGTAAAGGGCGGGAAATCAAAATGGCAGTGGGTGTCGATAAAGCGCCGCATCAGGCCAGATCCTCATTATCAAACGCCGCATCGTTCGCTTCCGGCGCGAAAACGGGCGTTGTCGCGACGGCGTCGTTCGCCACGGTCGCAGGCGGCACCACCAGCGTCGGCGGCGTTGCTACGCGATGACGATGCAGCGGCGGCTTCGAGGTCAGCAGCTTGCCAACCGTCGCCAGAAAATAGCGTCCGCACAGGCGGCCGGTTTTGTAATCCGCCAGCAGCGCCGGCAGACGGCTGCCCAGCGCCATGCTCATTAGCGGTTTAGGCGGATAGATTTCAAAAATACGCAGCTTGCCGGGCGGCTTTTCAATAAATTCCTGAATGGCGCGATAGCTGGTTTCATGATGCTGCACGAGGTTTAACAGCGGTTGCAGGCTACTGTCGGTGAGCCAGCGCTCCATGCGTTTAAACCATTGTGGCGTGTAATACATTTGCGAAGGCACAGTGCGGATCACCACAAGCGTGGTTGCGCCCTTGCGCGCCGCTTCCTGCACCGGAATGGCGTCGCTGATACCGCCATCCTGATAGCTCACGCCATCAAGCATTACGCCTGTGCGGTAAAAACCCGGAATCGCGCTGGAAGCGCGGATGATATCAAGCCAGGTCTGATTTTGCGGCGCAAAGTAGCCGGGCGAATAGTCGTCGCTGCGACAAGCGCACATATAAAACTCTTTACCCGCGTCAAACAGCCGCGACGCGCTGTCCATTGCCAGCGGCATTTTGCGGGCGGTCTCTTCTGTCAGCCAGTCGAGATCGATAAGGTTCCCGCCGCGCACGAAGCGCACCGGGTCAAAAAATTCGCGGGTTGTGGTATAGCGGGTGATCACGCGCCGGGCATAGCCGGGCTGATTACAGACATAAGCAGAGAGGTTTTGCGCGCCAGCAGAGGTGCCGTAGAAAGCATCGAAGGGGTTAAATTCGGCACGCATGAACTCATCCAGCACACCGGCTGTAAATATCCCGCGCTGACCGCCACCCTCGCAGACAATAGCCAGCTTGCCGGGACGAAACGGCTTTAACGCCAGCGGCGCAATGTTGCCGAGCGTAACCGGAATACGTTGTCCCACCTTGCCATCCTGCTTTTTTTAGCGCCTTCAGGCGCGCTTATTTTTGCTTATGAAACGTGAAAGCCAGTCATAAAGACTGGCCTTCCCGTCTGCCTGTTACAGTTTTATCACACTATGGGCGACGACGGCCCATGAAAAGACTGACCAGGAACAGAATAATACCGACGACGAATACGATCTTCGCAGCACCTGCTGCCGTACCAGCCAGGCCACCAAAGCCCAGAGCGGCGGCGATTAACGCGATAACCAGAAAAATAATGCCCCAACGAAACATAAGACTCTCCTTTACCATAGTTAAACTGTAACCGCTTCTTAGTGAGCGTCTGACCCACTGACGGTGTTTTCTTGGTGGTCATACTTACCTTCTCTCCCGGCTAAGACCGGGAGAGTGGGTCTGGGGTGTTACGACTTCACTTTCAGATCGTTTTTGACGCTTTTCACGCCATCAACGGCTTTAGCGATGCTTTCGGCCCGGTCAGACTGTTTCTGAGATTCAACGGTACCGGAGAGCTGAACGACGCCGTCAGTGGTTTCCACTTTAATCATACGGGACGGCACAATGTCATCAGCCAGAAGTTTGGCTTTGATCTCGCTGGTGGTAGCAGCATCACCCGCGTAACCTTTTACCGACTGGTCTTTACCATCGCGAACGTGCAGTTTGTCGCTGACGGATTTAACGCCTTCAACGCCTTTCGCAATTTTAACGGCCTCTTCGGCTTGCGCCTGGCTTTCTACAAAGCCGCTGAGGGTGACCACGTTTTTCTCGGTTTCCACAGAGATATCGGTGCTCTTGATGTTTTCATCGTCCACCAGGGCCGCTTTAACTTTCGCGGTGATGGCGCTGTCATCCATGAAATTACCGACTTTATTCATAGAGCTATCGATTTTTTGCCCTGCGGAATCGGCAGCGGATTTGGTTTTATCGGTAACGGAGCTTTCCGCGTGAACCGCAGAAGTCGCCATGACAGAACCCAACATCACAGCCAGCAGAGTTTTCGAAATCTTAGTCTTGTTCATCGATTCATTCCTGTAGTTTGCTCAGAATTTGAGCCTTAAGCCATAACGACACTGGCTTTTCCTAAACAGCAAAACGCGAAGTCTTGCTAAAGGCCGCTCAGACAGTGAAGCGTACTGTTATCAACTTCCTGCTGTTTCAGTAACTCTCGCCGCACTGGCTTAAGTCAGTTTTTAATATCAAATCAGTGATGACTTCACGGCTTAAATACTGCCAAACACGCATTGAATGGTTGTTTAAACCAGTGACCTTGTCATCACAGTGTTAAATATAGATCACTCTCTCAAAAACGCCTGGTGGCTAAGGCGAAAAAGCGGCAAAACGGCAGAAAAAGCAGGAATTTAAGAAAGTTCCGCAAGCGGAAAAGAGAAGGCGAAAAAGGCGGGGAAAAGAGGCGGGGCGCGGCTTGCGCCCCGCCCCGTAAGGAAAATTAATGCTCGCGGGTTTTACGGAAAACCACGTCCGGATAACGTTCCTGAGTCAGGTTCAGGTTGACCATAGTAGGGGCGATGTAAGTCAGGTTATCGCCGCCGTCCAGCGCCAGTTGCACTTCGTTTTTACGTTTGAATTCTTCAAACTTCTTAACATCCGCGCACTCAACCCAGCGGGCAGTCGCAACGTTGACCGATTCGTAAATCGCTTCGACGTTGTATTCGCTCTTAAGGCGCGCCACAACCACATCAAATTGCAGCACACCCACCGCGCCTACGATCAAATCGTTATTGGCGACAGGGCGGAACACCTGTACAGCGCCCTCTTCCGAAAGCTGCACCAGCCCTTTGAGCAACTGTTTTTGCTTCAGCGGATCTTTAAGGCGGATACGGCGAAACAGCTCCGGCGCAAAGTTCGGAATGCCGGTGAACTTCATCATTTCGCCCTGGGTAAAGGTGTCGCCAATCTGGATAGTGCCGTGGTTATGCAGGCCGATAATGTCGCCCGGATAAGCCTCTTCCACATGGGAACGGTCGCCCGCCATAAAAGTCAGCGCGTCGGAGATAATCACGTCTTTGCCGATACGCACCTGGCGCAGCTTCATGCCCTTCTCGTACTTGCCGGAGACAACACGCATGAACGCCACGCGGTCGCGGTGTTTCGGATCCATGTTGGCCTGAATCTTAAAGACGAAGCCGGAGAACTTCTCTTCTTTCGCTTCCACTTCGCGGGTATCGGTTTTACGCGGCATCGGCGCAGGCGCCCATTCCACCAGGCCGTCCAGCATATGGTCAACGCCGAAGTTGCCAAGCGCGGTGCCGAAAAAGACCGGGGTGATTTCGCCGCTCAGGAACAGCTCCTGATCGAATTCATGGGATGCGCCCTGCACCAGCTCCAGTTCATCGCGCAGCTGTTGGGCCAGATCGTCGCCCACGGCGTTATCAAGCTCCGGGTTATTCAGCCCTTTAACGATGCGCACTTCCTGGATGGTGTGGCCCTGGCCCGTCTGGTACAGGTAAGTTTCATCTTTATAAAGGTGGTAAACGCCTTTAAAGAGCTTGCCGCAGCCAATCGGCCAGGTGATCGGAGCGCAGGCGATGCGCAGCTCGCTTTCCACTTCATCGAGCAGCTCCATCGGGTCGCGGATGTCGCGGTCGAGCTTGTTCATAAAGGTGAGGATCGGCGTATCGCGCAGGCGGGTCACTTCCATCAGCTTGCGGGTACGATCTTCAACGCCTTTTGCCGCGTCGATAACCATCAAACAGCAGTCTACCGCCGTCAGGGTGCGGTAAGTATCTTCAGAGAAGTCTTCATGGCCCGGGGTGTCGAGCAGGTTTACGAGGCTCTCTTTATACGGGAACTGCATCACGGAAGTGGTGATAGAAATACCGCGCTGCTTTTCCATCTCCATCCAGTCGGACTTCGCATGCTGGCTGGAGCCGCGGCCTTTTACCGTACCGGCGGTCTGAATCGCCTGTCCGAACAGCAACACCTTTTCCGTAATGGTGGTTTTACCGGCGTCCGGGTGAGAGATGATGGCAAACGTGCGGCGTTTGGCCACCTCTTGTAAATAAGGAGACAACGTCATAATCAAATCTTCTGTGTAAGCGCGCGGCAAAGCGCCACGCAGCGTGTGAGTCGAAAAATGCGGCTATTGTACCCATCAGGGGCGGGCAGACAATTATTGTTTACACAGCAGTTGCTCCAGTTCGCTTAGCGAGGTGACCTGATAGTCGGGGGCGATATCTTCCGGCAAGGTACGGCCGTGACTGTTCAGCCAGCAGGTGGCGATACCGGCGTTAATGCCGCCGAGAATGTCGGACTCCGCCGTATCGCCCACCATCAGCACGCGCTCGCGCGGCGGGTTGCCCATGCGCTCCAGCGCATAATCGAAAACGCGCGGGTCTGGCTTCGCCACCCCGACCTCTTCTGAAATCACAATCAGATCAAAATAGTCGCGCAGGCCGGTGCGCTCAAGGCGAATTTGCTGTAGCGCGGTAAAGCCATTGGTAATGATGCCAAGCTTCGCCTTGCCTTTAAGGTAATCAAGCAAAGAGACGGCGCCGGGCAGCGGCGCGCAAATCTCCGCCATGGCATTGAGAAACGCGCGGTTAAGATCGCTTGCCGGCACGCTCAGGCGCTCGGCCCAGTTTTCAAAGCGCTGATGCTGAAGCTGCAAAGCCGTGATGGCGCCGTTCTGATAATCAACCCAGAGCGGCTTGTTGATGGCCTGGTAATCCTGATAATCCTCAGCGGTAAACGTCACGCTGTAATCGAGAAACATCCGCTGTAAGCCGCCGAAAGCGTCAAAGGTAAACAGCGTTTCGTCAGCATCAAAGAGTATCCAGTCCCACTTCATTACATCACCTTTCTTTTGTTATCAGCCCAGCGGCAGAGCCATGATTATCGCGTCTTCGCGCCCCTCTTTAGTGGGGTAGTAGTTACGGCGGATCGTCGCCTCGTTAAAGCCCAGGCTTTCATAGAGCGCGATGGCGGCGACGTTTGACGCCCGCACTTCAAGCCAGAGGGTGAGTACCCCGCGGGTTTCCAGCTCGCTAATTAAATGTTCAAGCAACTGTCGGCCCAGCCCGCGCCGCTGATAAGCGGGGTCGACCGCGATGTTAAACAGCGTGGCTTCGTCGAGCACGACCTGAGTGATGGCGAATGCCGCCATCTCGCCTTGTAGATCAAGCCGGTAGTTGAGGTAGCGCTCACCCTGATTGGTCGCGAACGTTTTTTCACTCCAGGGAAAAGCGTGGCTGCGTATTTCAATGGCGTAAGCCGCGGCGAGATCAGTCGGCTCCAGGGAAGAAATTGTCATCATTTTCGCAAATTTGTTGCCATAAAGCGGCGCGGGCCGCACTGCTGCGCCGAAGCCCTTCCAGCCCCGGCGAGACGAGTTTCGCGCCCGGCAGCGCTAACGGCTCCGTTACGCCAAGACACCAGCTGTTGCAATGCGCGCCGTCGTGGAGCATCGCTACCCGCTCCGGCGTGAGCTGCATTACCTCATCCGGGCGCAGCTTTAAAGCGCGCAGCACATCCTGCACAATCGGCTCATTTAGCGCGGGCAGCGCTTGCGCCACCATCACCAGACGAATATGCGCCGGCAGGGTAATCGCTATTTCGCCCAGCAGCGCGGCGGGGCGACGTAATACCCACTGGGTAACGCCCAGTTGTTGTAAACGCCAGTCTCGTCGGGATGTCATAACGGTGCCTGAGTGAAAGCCGGAGGGGCGCAAATATAGCAAATTCGTCGAACCTGCGCCAACAAACCACTATAATCGCCCCTCAAGTTTCCTGAGGAGTTTTTCATGTCCGCTTTTTCCCCGGCAAGCGAAGTTCTGCTACGCCACAGTGATGATTTTCTGGAAAGCCGCGTGCTGTTCGCCGGCGATATGCAGGATGACCTGCCCGCGCGCTTCGAAACGGCGGCAAGCCGCGCGCATACGCAACAGTTCCACCACTGGCAGGTGCTCAGCAAGCCAATGGGAGAACGGGCGCAATACGGCCTGGTCGTCGATGCTGAATTCATCGCCGACAGCAATACCCTTATTTACTACTGGCCGAAAAACAAGCCGGAAGCGCAATTCCAGTTGATGAATCTGCTTTCTCTCCTGCCTGTAGGCTGCGATGTATTTGTTGTTGGTGAAAACCGCAGCGGCGTGCGTAGCGCCGAGCAAATGCTTGAGGCGTACTGTCCGTTGACCAAAATAGACAGCGCCCGCCGCTGCGGCCTTTATCATGGCCATCTCGAAACGCAACCCGCCTTTGATAAAGACGCCTGGTGGGATGAATATGCGCTGGATGCATTAACCATTAAGACACTGCCGGGTGTCTTCAGCCGCGACGGGCTGGATGTCGGCAGCGATCTGCTGCTCGCGACGTTTTCACCGCACACCAAAGGCAAAGTGCTGGACGTAGGTTGCGGCGCTGGCGTGCTGGCGGCGGCGCTGGCCAGCCATTCGCCGAAAGTTCGGCTGACGCTGTGCGACGTGAGCGCCCCTGCGGTAGAAGCAAGCCGCGCGACGCTTGCGGCAAACGGCTTTGAAGGCGACGTGTTTGCGAGCAACGTCTTTTCCGAAGTGAAAGGCCGCTTTGATATGATTATTTCAAATCCGCCATTCCATGACGGGTTGCAGACCAGCTTTGAGGCCGCGCAGACGTTGATTCGCGGCGCGGTAAAACACCTGAATAACGGCGGCGAACTGCGCATTGTTGCCAACGCGTTTCTTCCGTACCCCAATCTGCTGGATGAAATGTTCGGCAACCATGAAGTGCTGGCGCAGACCGGACGCTTTAAGGTTTATCGTGCAGTCATGGGCCGTAACGCGAAGCGCTAATCGTTCTCTGTCACAAAAATGCCGCTTTTTGCGCCACTCAGAAATGCGGCATGAAATAAGTGTTGACGAAGCTCAGAAAACATCTAGAATGCGCCTCCGTGGTTGCAATACTTCCCGGTATTGCTGGTATGCGAAGGTGGCGGAATTGGTAGACGCGCTAGCTTCAGGTGTTAGTGTCCTTACGGACGTGGGGGTTCAAGTCCCC